>Ga0302200_10000027_pt1 | contig 151964 bp, 136 predicted proteins | sample II_Bog_N3_1_FD_194585 | JGI IMG/M metagenome (GOLD analysis project Ga0302200, IMG submission 194585) | Peat permafrost microbial communities from Stordalen Mire near Abisko, Sweden - II_Bog_N3_1 | ecosystem: Environmental > Terrestrial > Soil > Wetlands > Peat | place: Sweden: Abisko...
TTATTTCCACAAAGTACAATTACAAAAATACGGCATCCATTACGAATATGTTACACAAAATATTGATGACAGTCCTGAAGGTCAAATGATGGAGAGTGTCATGGTCGGCATGGCTGCTTATTATAGTCGGAACTTATCGAAAGAAGTTTCGAAAGGAATGAACGAAAATGCTTATCAGGGTTTGTTTAATGGCGGAGTCCCGCCCCTTGGCTATAAGATCATTGACAGCAAATATGTGATTGATGAGCACGAAGCTCATGCTATACGAACCATTTTTGATATGTACCTGCAAGGATACGGATATATGGCAATTATCAACAAACTTAATTTTGCTGGATTCACGACTCGACGCGGTCGTTCTTTTGGTAAAAATAGTCTGCACGATATCTTAGTTAACTGTCGATATATGGGACGCTATATATTTGGTAAAAATAAAAATACTACACCAAGCGGAAAACGTAATCAACATGGAGAGTTAGGCAAAAATGCGATTATTGTTGATAATGTCGTTCCGGCTATCATCTCCAAATCTGATTTTGAAAAGGTGGCAGGAAAAATGCGTGAAAATAAAAGGCAACCTGGCAAGTTTACTGCACAAAATACGTATTTACTATCCGGACTTATTTACTGTGGTGAATGTGGATCAGCAATGCAAGGCACAACATCCGTAAGTAAAATAACCGGCAACGTCCACCAGTATTACCGGTGCGGTAAAAAATATAGTCAGGGCATTTCTACTTGCCAAAATAAAAACGTTCGTCTTGATACGCTCGAAAACATTATCATAAACAAAATCGAAGAAATTATTTTCGCGCCGGAAGCGTTGGACGCACTGATTGATAAAGTATCCATTGCGTATGAGAAACTTGCCAATAATACGAAGGCAGAACACGACGCACTGAATAAAAAATACACCAATACGGCAAATCGCATGGACAACCTTTATCGACTGATCGAAGATGGCACAGCCGACGACTTTGATATGAAAAGATTGCAAACCGTCAAAAAAGAAATGATTGATATTACGGAACAATTAGCCAAACTTGACACCCGTCCTACACCATTTCTCACTCGTGATCAAATTATAGAATCAATTGCCTCTTATAAAGATGCAATAAAAAATAAGAGTGCAGAAAACCTCCGCGCTCTTATACAAAATTTCGTTAATAAAATTATTGTCAGTAAAAATGACATCACTATTCAGTTCAAAATAAAGTTTGAGCATGAATGGAGCGGGCGAAGGGAATCGGACCCTCGTGTCTTGCTTGGGAAGCAAGCGCTCTACCATTGAGCTACGCCCGCATATGCGGTACACTGACTTAACTAGTCTAACATAAACCAGTTTCGATTTCAAGATAAATTACCATTTTTCTCTAAAAGAATTCACCAGAATTCACCTCTGTACAAATAAGACTGCGCAGAGGTGAAATTTATCGTTAGCGTAAACAAGGTCCGGTTGTATCTCGTTCAACCAAGACGTTATCTAGAACTACTTTTTTATTTTTTCCTGTTTGAATTTTTTCAATCAGAAGCTCAGCCGCATTGGTACCGAGGGCAAACATATTTTGGTCCATTGTCGTGAGTTTCGGTTCGATAAAATGACTAAGTGAAATATTATCATAACCAATAATCGACATGTCCCGTGGAATCTGAAGCCCCATCTTTTTACAGGCATTGACTGCCCCCACTGCCATGAGGTCATTGCAAGTAAAGATAGCTGTTGCATCTAAATTGAGCATCATGTCCATTAGCTTATACATGCTATTATCAACGGTTTCCGTACCATTTCCTTCGCCAACATTCACGATATAAGCAGGGTTATACAAACCTTTTTTCTTCATGATCTCGATATAGGCATCTTCTTTTATCTGATAAGAATCACTATTAATGCCGCGCAAAAACAAGATTTTTTTATGCCCGTAATCCAGCAAATATTGCAAGGCCATTCTGGAACCCATATCTTCATCATTCGATACATAGGATATATTCGGTAATTTTGCATAACTGTTGATAAAGACAATCGACTGATGCTGCACCAGCCGTTCATAAAAATTGGTTTCAATATTTTCTGTATTTGGGCTAATGACGATAATTCCCGATACATTTCGGGAAATAAAATCATTGATGCACTTGGCCTCCTGTTTCGGATCATTTTTAGCACACGATAAGAGCAGTGAATAAGAATCTCGGCTCAAATAATCTTCAATCCCGTTGATAACTTCGGCAAAAAACATATTATAAAGACTTGGCACAACGACACCAATCGTCGTTGATTTTTGCATATTAAGTTCCCGCGCCTGGATATTTGGCACATAACGCAGTTCTTCAATGACCTTCATAACGCGTTGCCTAGTTTCTTCTTTCACAGGATAGTTCCCATTGACGACCCGTGATACGGTCGCCACAGAAACACTGGCTTTTGCTGCTACATCAATAATCGTTGCTTTCATTTTCGTATCCTATTCTTCTTTATCATTCTATTTTTTTACAACTTGAACAAACGCATCAAAGGCTTTGAGTCCATGATTATCTCGTTTAAATACACCAGCATGCGTCAATACTTGCATAAATTTAAGTCCAATTTCTATTTTGAGTATACCATCAATTGTTGTTTCGGTAAATTGAGGATATTTAAGCCGCAAATCTTGATACCAATCTGCATGTTTTTTTATGGATTCTATATTTGAAACATCGCTTGTTCCCTTTAAAAGTTCCGTGCGCAAAAGTTCTATTTCCTCTTTTAACCGAGCTGGTAAAATAGCTAAACCAAGCACTTCAATAAGACCGATATTTTCCTTTTTGATATGCTGTACTTCAGCATGCGGATGGAAAAGACCCATTGGGTGTTCTTTGGTCGTCCGATTATTGCGAAGAACTAAATCAAATTCATAGGCACCATCACGTTTGCGGGCAATCGGCGTGATCGTATTATGTTTTTCACCATCACTTTCAGCCAATATAGCTGCATCTGCATCGCTGTAGATACGCCATAAATCCAGTATTTTCACAGCAAGATCAACGATTTGTTGTGCATCGTTTGAATGCAGACGCAAAACAGACATCGGCCATTTCACACGGCCAACTGAAACTTTTTCAAAGCCGGGTATTTTATATTCTTGTTCCACAATGGCTTTGTCCATAGCAAACGTATAGCGGCCGCCTTGATAATGGTCATGCGATAGGATAGAACCACCAACAATCGGCAAATCGGCGTTCGATCCAGCAAAATAGTGCGGGAACAAGTCAAGGAAATCAACTAAGTTCACAAAAGTTGTGCGTGATATTTTCATCGGTACATGCTCACTATTTAGGATAATACAATGCTCATTATAATAGGTATAGGGCGAGTATTGTAAGAACCATGCTTTTTTTTGCAATTGAATTGGAATTATACGATGAGTTTGGCGAGCCGGATGGTTGATATGTCCCGCAAACCCTTCATTTTCTTTACAGAGAAGGCATTGCGGATACGATGAAGATTTGATCAGTTTGGCTTTCGCAATATCACGCGGATCTTTTTCTGGCTTAGAGAGATTGATCGTAATATCCAAGTCTCCATATTCTGTTTGTGTCTTCCAAGCGATATTTTTATCAATGCGCGTTTTTCGAATGTAGTTAGAAGCAATATTAAACTTATAATAGAAATCTGTTGCCGTTTGCGGCGCAAGATCATATTGCTTATTAAACTGCGCAATGACTTCAGACGGGCGCGGCATCAAGCAGTTCATAATCCACGTATCAAATAAATCTCGTTCCGTAGTTGTGTTTTCGATGAAACCTTTTTGTACTGCATAATCCAGAATCTTTTCTAGAATTGGTGTTGGTGTTTCGAGTGTTTCGTCGACTGCTTCTTCAGTAAATTCTGCCAGCTGTAAGTCTGCCAGTAAAAGATTGGCTGCATAAATTTTATCTTCGGGAAATAGCAGACCTTGTTGCAAGGCAAAATTCACTAAACGGTTTATTTCGTAATTGATCATAATTTTCCCTCTATCCCCAATTAGATGAACGCTGGTTTCTATTCGTCGTAACCATTTGGATGTTTTTTATGAAAAGTCCACGCTGTTTTGATAATTTGTTCAATATTTGTATAGCGAGGTTTCCACCCCAATATTGTCTGTGCTTTTTCGCTGGAGGCGATAAGCTGCGCTGGATCTCCAGCTCTACGGGCACCCACTTCAACTTTGATGGATTTACCTGTAGCTTTTTCGGCGGCGGCGATCATTTCTTTTACCGAGAAACCTTTGCCATTACCAAGATTGAAAATGTTGCTTTTATTACCCTTTCGCAGATAATTCATGGCACGAATATGAGCATCTGCCAAATCAATGACATGAATGTAATCACGCAGACAAGTACCATCTTCTGTTGGATAGTCTTCACCAAAAATTGTGATATGATCTCTTTTGCCAAGCGGCACCTGTAAGATAAGTGGAATTAAATGTGTTTCCGGTGAATGGTCTTCGCCGATTGAACCATCATCGAGTGCCCCTGCCACATTAAAGTAGCGCAAAGATACATAGTTGATACCATTGGCTTTATTGACCCATTTCATCATTTTTTCCATCGTTAGTTTCGTTTCCCCATATGTGTTTGTTGGATTTGTTTCATCGCCTTCCATAATCGGTACTCGTTTCGGTTCGCCATAAACAGCCGCCGTAGAGGAGAAAACAATCTTATCAATTTTGTGTTTAACCATGCTTTCGAGTAAAACTTGCATGCCATATACGTTGTTATTGAAATATTTCAATGGTGCGACCATACTTTCTCCGACCAGTGAATTAGCGGCAAAATGAATAATCGCATCAATTTTGTTTTCCGTAAAAATTTTATCGAGTATTACCGCATCGCGAATATCGCCCTGATAAAATTTGGTTTGCGGATGAATTGCCTGTTTATGACCCGTCTGTAAATTATCGACAATCACAACGTCTTCATTTTGTTGAATCAATTCATGTACAGCGTGTGAACCAACATACCCTGCACCACCACATACTAATATTGCCATTTTATATTCCTCCTATTTTATCAAACCTGCACCATCGGAAATATTTGCTACATAAAAATCTGGAGCATAGCCAATTTTTGCTATGTATGCTGCTGCGATATTTTTTTCAAAGGCAGCAATGCATTCATCTTTAACAATACTTACTGTACAGCCGCCAAAACCCGCGCCTGTCATGCGTGAACCCAAAACACCTTCTTGCTGCCAAGCAAGTTCAGCTAGTGTATCAAGTTCGATGCCTGTTACTTCATAATCATCTCGCAAAGATACATGCGAAGCATTCATCAATTGCCCAAATTTAACCAAATCTTTGTTTTCTAATGCTGTAACGGCTTCTAAGGTTCGCTGGTTTTCGTAAACCGCATGATGCGCACGTTTACGTTGAATTGGACTCGAAATCGACTCGGAAAGTTCATCAAATTCTGCATCAGTGAGTTCGCCCAATGTCTTAATGGATTTTACCTTTTGCACCTGTGCCAGCGCTGCTTCACATTCGCTACGACGTTCATTGTATTTTGAATCACCCAAGCTGTGCTTTTTATTGGTATTGGCTATAACTATGCTATACCCATTAAGTTCTATTTTACTATATCGATAGACCAATGTGTTGCAATCAAGTAAAATAGCATGATTTTTTTTGCCCATGCCTACAGCAAATTGATCCATGATCCCACAGTTTACACCCACGAATTTATTTTCAGCTTCCTGACTCATTTTCACCAAATCGACACGATCGATTTTCAAATTTAAAAATTCATTAAAAATAACCCCTGTCAGTACTTCTAATGAAGCGGAAGACGAAAGACCTGCACCATTTGGCAGCGTACCATAAAATAAAATATCAAGCCCTGCTGAAATTTCAAAACCATGATTCTGTAAAATTTGGATGACACCCATTGGATAATTCGCCCAGTCATATTTTTTATCATAGTTCAATGCTGCAATTTCAAATTCAATGACACCTTTTTCCGGTATATTCATTGAGTACAAACGCATTTTTTTATCTGTGCGCTTGGCAGCGACCGCATAAGTACCAAGTGAAATAGCACAAGGAAAAACATTTCCTCCATTATAATCGGTATGTTCACCAATTAGATTAACGCGTCCGGGTGAAAAAAAGGTTGTTGTTGCTTGGTCACCAAAATTTTTTTTAAATTCAGCCTGCATGTTTTTTACAATGTCCATTGTAATTCGCCTCCAATTATATTTTTAGTATATATAAAAGATTCCTTCTTTTATTGCAGAACAAAAAAGAAGCTGGTTGCCCGAGAAATATTACACATTACTTTCTTTTCTGATGTAATGATAAAACAACTTTGCTATTTATAAAAAGCAAGTAACTAGTAAACGTTTACCATTCTTAATAAAATATAAGGAACGCATGAAATTAGTCTAAAAATCCAATTGTTCCCAGTATTTATACAAAATCAGTTTTTGCTACATATGTATTACTCTACTACCGGAAACAATATCTGTCAATATATTTTCGTAAACGTTTTCCATAATAATAATGGACTATTACAGAGAAAACAGAAAGCATATTTTACACATGCTTTCCCCCTGCATATATTTATTTTTATCCTCGGATTGAAAAACCATATGTTGTTACATGATGGTAGTGTTGACCCTTTTTGAGCACTGGTGACGGAAACTGTGGCAAGGCTAACGAGTTTGGATAATATTGCGTTTCCAGACAAAAGCCACTGCGACGTTGATAGGCTATGCCATTTTTACCAAGATTACCATTTAAAAAATTTCCACTATAAAGCTGTACGCCCGGCATCGTCGTTTGTGCCGTCATTTGAATGCCGCTTTCTGTAGCATAAGCAACGGAAAATCCAGTGAGTTCTTGGCCTTCAGTCAAAACAAAATTGTGATCATAGCCCTTGCCGAAACGAATTTGCTCATTTGTATCATCATCAATTTCAGCACCAATTTCTTTTGGTTTACGAAAATCAAATGGAGTATTTTCTACTGGAAGGTATTTACCAGTCGTAATTGATTCATGATTCATTTCGGTAATTTTGTCACTATGCAATTGCAAAAATTGGTTTAGCATTGTACCACTGGCTGCTCCATTTAAATTGAAGTAAGTATGGTTGGTAAGATTCACAACTGTATCCTGATCTGTATCAGCCTGATAATCGAGTTGCAACAAATTATCGTCGTCAAACGAATATTTGACTGCTACCGTCAATGTTCCAGGGTAATGTTCTTCACCATCTGGTGAAACACGTTTAAACACAACACCGTCCGCCACAATTTCATGCTGCCAGATTCGACGATCAAAACCAGTCGGACCACCGTGCAAATGATTTTGATTATTATTTTTTGCTAAGTGATATGTTTTTCCATTAAGAACAAACTCCGCTTTGCCGATACGATTGCCATAACGACCAATGGAACCCCCTAAATGACCGTCATTCTCTTCATAAGCAGCCACGGAGTCATAACCAAGACATACATCAATCAGTTTTCCGGTGCGGTCAGGAACTACAATGGATTGAATTGTTGCACCATAATCCAAAATATTTACATAAGCGCCCTTGCTGTTTTCCAAGTGGAAGCAGGTAATTTCCTGTCCATCTTTGGTCTTGCCAAACGAACTACGAGAAATTTGCATTAAAAACACCCCTTAGATTTTCTTAATTCATCCTACTACGTCTGATTTCAGTCGTATATTGTATTTATATACACCAAATAATCCGCAAATCCTGCACAGCAAGAAAAATACGTAAACGTTTTCTGTAAAAAAAATACAGGCAATAGCAAACATAAAAATAGACCCAGTAAATTTGCACAGCGAATAAAAACGTTGGCGTAAAATGAAGTATTAAAAATATACATCTTTCGCCAAAAGTCAGCAATAATTATATATATTGTATACATTTCATGAATCATGTATACATATGTCGTATCTATTTACTATTTTTTCAGCACATGTCATAATAAATTTACATTCTTTTTATGAATTAAAATTTATATTGACGGAAAGGTCGTGTTTCTTATGAATAAACAATCTACTATGCAGTGTCAGTATTGTCACGAAAACAAATGTTATGCAAATGCCGCAACGTCACCGGAAGAATATGATAACCATCCCATTCAATGTCATGGTTGTAAAAATCCCGTACTAAAAAAAGAATCTTGAATCCATCATGAACAAACTTTCTTATCACACAAAAAAGCTCCAGCAAATCGCAAAAATGCACTGGAGCTTTTTTCATTCCCTGTTTTAAGAGGAAAACTAAAAGCCTGTCCCAAAGGACAGGCTTGACTTTTCATATGGTGGGCGATGACGGGATCGAACCGCCGACATCCTGCTTGTAAGGCAGGCGCTCTCCCAGCTGAGCTAATCGCCCGTAATGGTGACGCGTATGGGATTCGAACCCATGAAACCGCCGTGAAAGGGCAGTGTCTTAACCGCTTGACCAACGCGCCAAATAAAACTTCACAAACTATGCTTGCATCACTAGAATAGTATACATAATTTATTAATGAATTGCAACTTATTTTTCATTTCAAAAACAATTGCCATCCATAAAATAAAAAACCTTCTAAACCAGAGCCTAGAAGTATATTAACAGAATGGTGACCCACCCGAGATTCGAACTCGGGACACCCTGATTAAAAGTCAGATGCTCTACCAACTGAGCTAGTGGATCAAAATAAATGGTGCCTTAGGACAGAATCGAACTGCCGACACGAGGATTTTCAGTCCTCTGCTCTACCGACTGAGCTACCAAGGCATAATGGCGACCCGAAGGGGACTCGAACCCCTGACCTCCGCCGTGACAGGGCGGCATTCTAACCAACTAAACTACCGGGTCATTATGATATTTTGGTGGGCGATGACGGGATCGAACCGCCGACATCCTGCTTGTAAGGCAGGCGCTCTCCCAGCTGAGCTAATCGCCCGTAAATGGTGACGCGTATGGGATTCGAACCCATGAAACCGCCGTGAAAGGGCAGTGTCTTAACCGCTTGACCAACGCGCCATAATGGTGACCCACCCGAGATTCGAACTCGGGACACCCTGATTAAAAGTCAGATGCTCTACCAACTGAGCTAGTGGATCGTCTAGTGAGTTAAAAAATGTTTCTGTGACTTAATTTCATCTCTCATTTCATGTGCCACTCACAAGACAATATTATACTGATTTATCAAGGCTTTGTCAACACTTTCTTTTTTAAAAAGTTTTAGCTGTGCTTAAAATGCTTCATACCACTTATTTGGGAGCTTTATTTTAGCAAAAATTACATGTTGTTTAACAAAATAAGCTTGCTTATTTTACTATGGGGCGATCATCCGCGTATACAAGTTGTATCGGGTAAGTCCGCATCCTATGAAGCCGTTGCTTTGTGGGGTGCATCGTGCGTAATTACCTACAGTATACACTTGTTGGCAGGTCCTTCCGACAGGATGCTGGGCGAAGCTGTATCGACTATAGAGTCATTTCATCTTTTCTGGTCAACTGATAAACAACACCAAAGGATTCACTGCATCCTTTATAGACAAAGACAGCCTGAACAATAGAATCATTTGTTCAGGCTGCCGTGAAAATTTTCTATGAGATTTTTTGCTTAAAAAATATCTTTTTTAACAACAATCGTTTGCGCACGATTTGGACCAACAGAAACATAGCCTATGTTGATTTCTGCAACTTCAGCTAAACGTTCTACATATTTTTTAGCATTTTCTGGCAAATCTTCGTACTTGCGAATTTTTGTAGTATCCGTCATCCAGCCAGCAAATGTTTCATAAACTGGTTCTACTGCCCCGAATACTTTAAGGCTAGCTGGCATTTCATCAATTATTTTACCATTATATTTATAAGCAACACAAATTTTGATTTCTTCAAATGTATCTAATATATCAAGACGTGTAATTGCCATGTAGTCAATCCCACTTAAATAGCCTGCATAGCGGACTACGCAAGCATCGAGCCATCCCGTACGACGTGGACGACCAGTAACCGTACCAAATTCATGACCACAGCTGCGAATTTTATCACCGATTTCATTGAGCTGTTCTGTAGGAAACGGACCTTCTCCAACACGTGTGCAGTAGGCTTTGACAACCCCAACGACCGTATCAATCTTTTTAGGTGCAATACCAGCACCTACACAGGCACCACTCGAAGTTGGATGAGAAGATGTTACGTATGGATATGTACCATGGTCAAGATCCAAAAGCGTTGCCTGAGCACCTTCAAACAATACTTTTTTCTTTGCTTTAAGCTGTGCATTCAAATAAGCTGAGGTATCAATAACATACTTGCGCAAACGATCTGCATAAGCCAAGTATTCGCTGCGAACTGCATCATAATCAAAACCATCATGATTATAGACTGCTTTTAATTCTTTATTTTTAATAGCAAGAACTTCTTTAAGTTTTTCGCTGAATACTTCTTCATCCATAAGATCAACAATACGAATACCGATACGATTATCTTTATCCATATAACAAGGGCCGATACCGCGTTTTGTCGTGCCGATTTTATTATCACCACGCACGGTTTCCAAAAGTTCATCCATTAATTTGTGGTAAGGTAAAATAACATGAGCCCGATTGGAAATACGTATTCCATCTACAGCAATTCCTTGTGCGGTCATTCCATCCATTTCCTGAAGAAGGACTTCCGGATCGACAACCACACCATTGGCGATGACACATTTTTTACCTTTGTATAAAATTCCTGAAGGCAATAGACGCAGTTTAAATTCTTTACCTTCTACGGTAACTGTATGACCTGCATTACTCCCCCCTTGAAAACGAACGACAATATCGGATTGTTCTGCTAAATAATCGACGATTTTACCTTTACCTTCATCGCCCCACTGAGTTCCCATTACAACAACTGCTGACATAAGACCTCTCCTCTCAATAATATGATTTATATAAAAGTGAATTTAGATAGCAAAATGAGTCATACTGGTAGTTACATTCATACTTGCCAGAAAGAGTATTTCAAACATCTATAGCTTCCCCTGACTTGACATTCATTTTGAAATCTTCACCTTTTATCCATTTTGACATAGTGCTTACGCATATAAATATCATCCAATGAAGGTGTCAATGAAACAACAAAAACACTCAAATTGGCATACGCATGCCTCTTTTTGAGTTTGGCGAAAAAATATCTCCTTATTTTCCCTTGAATATCATAGCATTGATTATAGCAAAGTGTCAATTTAATTTACAAATTCCAGCAAATTTTTATCATTTTTATCCTTCAATGACAAAATGAGCGTGTCCCGTGTAGACAAAGCACTATTTCTAGGTACTAGAAGGCTCGGTCAAAAAATATGGCGGCAAAAAAAGATAGAACCACTACAAAAAAACTGGCTGCCAACTTATAAAAAGTAAACAGCCTGCTTTTTTAGGTATTCTGACCAATAACAACACCAAGTACAAGTGCCGCTATGTCATTCAATGCATTATTATGGCGATCGTTTTCCCTATTTTGACGATCCTGCCAGTCTGCGTCACTTTCATTGTCATGCCTTCTCATTTCTCGTTCATGTCTTTCATTTTCTTCACGCATCCGTCTATCATGCTCAACCTGACGATCACGGTCACCATCATGACCATCGTGCCGATCATCAAGACGAACATCTTGCCGATTATTAAAATCCATTGGAGAAGCTTCAAGCACTGCTGCCCCAAAACCTGTTTGAATTATACCAATCATAGAAAATACAATGATTTTTTTTGTTATATTCCGCAAAATAAAACCTTCTTTCTCACAAGAAAATATGATGCCTTTAAATATAGCATTCACTCTTCTATACTTACAAGTATACACTATTATTCTTCAAAAAGGGTTTGTATTTTAATTTAATTTTTTATTAATTAAAGTTTCATCGATTTAAATTGCGGTTCCTGAATACCACTATACAAAATGCAGCAGATTCGGAAGAATCTGCTGCATTTTGTATAGACTAGTTTTGTATCCGTGATAAATCGGCAAACTTTGTAAACTGTTTGTGAAAAAACAACTGTACTGTATCGACTGGACCATTACGATGTTTGGCAATGATCACATCCGTAATATTTTTATTTTCTGTGTCAGGATCATAGTAGTCTTCACGATAGAGAAACATAACAATATCGGCATCCTGTTCAAGTGAACCGGATTCGCGAAGATCGCTGAGCATTGGTTTTTTAACCTGTCGTGATTCCACACTACGACTGAGCTGGGAAAGAGCAATAACAGGCACATTCAGTTCTCTAGCTAATGCCTTGAGTGATCGAGATATTTCCGAAATTTCCTGCTGGCGATTATCGCCACCTTTACTGCTGCTGCCTTGCATGAGCTGTAAATAATCAATAACGATTAATTTCAGGTCATATTCCGTTTTTAGTCGTCTTGCCTTCGAACGCAATTCCATAACAGTTATACCCGCCGTATCATCAATAAAAATTGGTGCAGTTGACAAACGATCCGCGGCACTAATCAATTTTCCCCAGTCCTTATCATCGAGTTCACCGATACGAAGGCGCTGTGAATCAATAGCTCCTTCTGAACAGAGCATACGCTGTACAAGCTGCTCTTTGGACATTTCTAAAGAGAAAAAAGCAACCGCTTTTTTTTCTCGCACAGCAATATGGGTGGCTACATTGAGTGTAAACGCTGTTTTTCCCATACTTGGACGAGCTGCGACCAAAATAAGGTCGGATGGCTGAAGTCCTGATGTCAATTTATCCAAATCCTTAAATCCAGTCGGAGTTCCGGTAATCCCACCTTTGGAAGCGTATAAAACCTCAATTTTACTAAACGTATCAAGTAAAATATTTTTAATGGGCGTAAAATCACCGCCGCCGCGTTTCGCTGCGACTTCGAGAATCATTTTTTCAGCCTTATCCATCACATCAATTACATTTTCATTATCTTCATACCCCATACCAGCAATCGCCGTAGCGGAATTAATCAAATGTCGAAGCTGACCTTTGTCTTTGACAATCTTAGCATGATACTCAATATTGGCTGCAGTCGGCACACTATTGGCCAGTGAAGTAACATAGGCGATCCCACCAACCTTATCGAGTTGTTCATTTTTACGCAACTGTTCCGTAATCGTAATAAGATCAACCGCTTCATTTTTATTGAAGAGTTCGAGCATTGCATCAAAAATAATCCGATGAGCATCTCGATAAAAATCTGTTCCAATTAAAATCGTCACAACTTCCGAAATTGCTTCTTTTTTTATGAGCATCGCACCTAAAACAGCTTGTTCGGCTTCAATATTCTGCGGTGGTATTCTATCAATCAACAATGATCACTCCCCTCAACCAAAAACGGAGACTGGGGCACAAATACACCCCAAATCCCCGTCCGCCCTGTGGACGGAAACCTCTAGTAACAGAGATTTATGCTATTATCTCTTTATATTTATCATCTTCAAACAACACCGCAAAAGCACCTTCAGCGGTTGTTACTGGATGTATATCTAGTCCTAAATGACCTTCCGGTATATCTTTTTCATTTTCTTTTGGAATCACCAAGGTCGTAATACCAGCTTGTTTTGCCCCGTAGGCCTTCTCAAACACACCGCCGACTGGACGAACAAGCCCTTGGATCGATATTTCACCAGTAACAGCAACATTCTGCTTGATTTTGCGTCCTGTAATAGCTGAAATCAAGGCGGTCAAAATAGCCGTACCGGCAGATGGACCATCAATATTACCACCGCCAATGACATTGATATGGATATCATAATCATGCACATCTTCACCAGTGATTTTACGCAGCACCGATGCGGCATTAAATACGGAATCTTTCGCCATGCTGCCAGCTGTTTCATTGAACCGAACCGTTCCTTTACCCTTTTCATTCGCCTTAAAAGCCACTGCTTCAATTTCAATTACCGATCCCAAGTACCCAGCTACTCCAAGACCAAAAACCTTACCCACTTCAGAGCGGTCTGATGCTTTTTGTGTAACAAAGGGTGACAGACGACTTACCTGGGTGACTTCATAAACATCTTCTTTGTTTATAATAATCGCCTGATCTGTATCACCGATTCTTTGTAATGCTAAACTGTACGCATCGGCGAGAATATTGATTGCTTTCCGACCCTCAATCGTATATTCACTAATCAGCGCTGCCACATCATCAGCAATCGTGACTTCCAATTTTTCAGCTGCATTTAAAACGATTGTTTCAATATGTTTTGGCGTAAGCGGTTCAAAATAGATTTCAGCACAACGTGACCGCAGCGCTGGATTGATATAGCCGGCGTCACGCGTAGTTGCTCCAATCAAGACAAAGTCTGCCGGTGCACCATCTTCAAAGAGTTTTCTAATATATTTCGGCACATTTTCATCGGTCGGATCATAATAGGCAGATTCAAAAAAAGCCCGTTTATCTTCTAATACTTTTAGCAATTTATTTTGCAGCATCGCATCCATTTCACCAATTTCATCAATGAATAAAATACCACCATGTGCATCGGTTACCAGCCCCGGTTTTGGTTCCGGTACGCCACTGTCGGCAAGATCCCTACGGGCACCTTGATAAATTGGATCATGCACAGAACCCATAAGTGGGTTTGTCATATCCCGCGGATCCCAGCGCAAGGTAGTGCCATCGGTTTCGACAAATGGTGCATCTTCATTAAACGGTGTATATTTTGTTTTACTGGCAGCTTCCAAGACTAGACGCGCTGCTGTCGTTTTACCAACGCCTGGCGGTCCATACAGAATCAAATGTTGTGGATATGGTGAACTAAGCTTAGCTTGCAGTGACTTAACGGCACGTTCCTGCCCTACAATCTCATTTAATTTATTCGGTCTTAATAGTTCCATCACAGATTTCGTCAACTTAACTGTTTCCATTTTTTCTAAAGCATCAAATTTGCCTTTTGCTTGCGGCGTTTCTTCTTCTTCAACTTTTTCGTCTTTTAAAACCTGCATCTTGATGTCTTTAACATACTCTTGATGGCGTTCTTCCATTTTTTCGGCAATTTTTTTCTCAATTTTATCTTCTATACTACGTCTGGCCATTAGATCTGCCAGTTCTTCCGACAATTGTTCCAAAAGTTCCGGAATTTCTTCATCGGTCGGAATTTTGTCCAATGTCGGATTTTCCCAAATCAATTTTTGAAGTGCCAAAACTCGTTCACCACGTTTTTGTGAACGCATTAAATCCATAGCATCAAGTTTTCCTGCTCGCAAAACAAGTTTTTCCGAACTGAAAATATCAACTAATACGCCATATAAGGCATCGATTTGTTTATCGATGCCTTCTGTCTTTCTCAATGTTACTTTTTTATGCCTGATTTTTTCTAACGGCGCTTCTTCTTGTTGATTCCTACGAAATAATTTATTAAAAAAACCTTTCATACCCTGCCTCTTCCTAGCCAGCGATTACATGTACCTTAATCGTACTCGTAATCTCCGGGTGCACTTTGATTACAGCATCATAATCACCAACACCCTTTATACCGCCTTTAATTTCAATTTTTCTTTTATCAATTTCAATATTGTGTGTAGTCTGTAAAATATCCGCCACATCTTTACCCGTTACAGAGCCAAATAGCCTACCGCCTTCACCCGTTTTAACGGGAATGCTTACTTCAATTTTTGACAGCTGTGCCGCCATAAGTCTTGCCTCATCCGTTTCCTGTTGTTTTTTTAGCTGGACTGATTTTTTCTTTGCATTCGCTACATTCATATTAGCAGTATTAGCTTCAACTGCATATTTTTTTGGCAAAAGAAAATTTCTACCGTAACCTTCCGATACTTCTAAAATATCACCTTTGTTACCTACTTTTTTAATATCCTGTTGTAATATTACTTTCACTTTTGTCACTCTCCTCAATATACTGAACACTCAGCTCAATGGCTTTGCGTCTTATTTCTTCTATATTAGCATGTTTAATTTGTGCACCAGCAACATTTTGATGCCCACCGCCGCCAAATTCTTCCATTATAACCTGCACATTAATTTCGCCAGTTGACCTGGCACTGATACCTACGATACCATCTTCCAAATGGAACAAAACCATACTCATTCTTACATCTTCAATCCTAAGTAAAGAGTCCGCAATCTGAGCCGCAATCACTTGAGCATTCGAAATTCCCTCCGGACAAGAAGCCACGATGAGCCCGCCTTTAACAAATTCTGAACTACATAAAGACCGTGCTTTCGCCAGATTTGTTTCATAGTCAGTCCGAAACAGGTGCCGCACCATCACCGGATCTGCACCGGACCGCCGCAAATAAGCAGCTGCATCAAAGGTTCGCACCCCCGTTTGCACCGCAAAATTTTTGGTGTCCACAACAATTCCTGAATAAAGTGCAGTCGCATCCATACGCGTCAACACAAGATCTTCACTGAAATACATCAAAAGTTCTGTAATGAGTTCACTCGTTGAAGAAGATGCCGGTTCTATATAAACCAGCAGGGGACTTTCAATAAACTGTTCTGAACGGCGATGATGATCGATCACAATTACTTGCGAAACACGATCCAAAAGTGATGGTGCTGCCACAAGATGGGGAATATGCGTATCAACTATAAATAAAACAGGATTCAACGCTGTAATCGTCCCTACGTCACTACTACTGATAAAAAGATCTTGATAATTTTCATCATCTTTAAGCAAATCTGTAAATTTATCAATGCCTTCATTCATATCACTTAATATAATATGAACATCCTTATTCATATGACGAGCCATTTTGGCAATCCCCATCGCTGACCCCAAACAATCAAAATCCTCATTGTGATGACCCATTATGAGCACGCTATCTGAATTATCGATGATTTCATGTAAAGCATGTGCCACGACACGAGCTTTCACGCGTGTGTGTTTCTCTACAGCTTTCGCCTTACCACCATAAAACTGCATCTTCCCATCAATTTGGACAGCCACCTGATCACCACCGCGACCAAGAGCCAAATCCAAGCCTGCTGTAACTTGTTCGCCAAGCTGGGCAATCGTCGTATCGTCGCTTACGGCGGCAACGCCAATACTTAACGTTACTGGAAACTTATTCGCACCATGAATAGCACGAACTTTATCAAGGATATCAAATTTATCAGCTAACACACGATCCAAGGCGCGGCGCTCCATAATAGCTACATAAAGATCATCTGAAATACGACGCAAAAATCCACCAATACTCAAAACCCAGTCATCCAGCAGTCGATTGACTTCCACGACAATTGTCGTCCGCTGCGCTTCACTGATTCCTTGCAAAACTTCATCATAATTATCAATCTGAATATAACTGAGCACCGGTTTCTCCATCGTACTACGCCGCTTCAGTTTTTCAAATTCGCTAACATCCGTAACATAAAACACCATCAGTCCCTGTATATCGTCTGATGTTGCTACCGGACGATGTTTTGCACGATAAAACTTATCTTTATAAGCAAAAACATATTCACTATCCTTGCCCCAAATAGGTGTTACAATGGCACGCGGCCAAAATTCTTTAATCGATGTCCCAACTTCTGGTTTAAAACCCAACCATTTACTAAGTTCTTTATTATACCAGCGAATCCTAGCGTCATAATCGACAATCAAAATAGCCGTTGGCAATTGTTCAATGGCATAATTGGATAATTCATTGACATTTTGAATGATATTTTTATAGTAATAATCTAAAGCCCTCTGGCGATCTTGACAACGTTCTTTTGCATAAAAAAACAACGTAACCCAAAGCAGCAAACCAATCAGCGCAATATAGATATTATAGTGCAGGAGCACCAAAAGCAACCCGCCCATAATAACCATATGGATACAAATATCAAGCCATGCAGACATATTCCGAGGCATAGAAAAACCTCCCAATTCACTATCTTTTCTTATCATTTTTTCATTGTAAAACGACGCCGATAATCAAAAAGTATATCAAACAATCCGGTGAATCCCAAAATCTGAATAAACGCTCCATTTGTGAGGATAAGAATAAGTATAATACCTCGCATGAGTTTTGACAATTGATAACGGTTTGCTGCATATTGCAAAAGAGCCAATCCCTGAATAAGGCCTAAAAAAGTTGCCAACATATTCGCATTAATTGAAATCTGATACAAAACTGTCAGTTCGCGCGTACCACCCCAATACATACCAACAAGTGAAAATCCATACAAATAAACCAACACTCTAGGCAGCCGCCATTCTTCAAAAGAAGGCAGCGTCGGTAAATCTTTATGACCCAGCCGGCGCAAAACTCGCCCCGCCACGGCAAAATTAACATAAGCATCTAGTGTTCCCATTAGTATAACAATGAGTGGAAACAGCATCGTAACAAGCTGCAAGCCTTTTGTGAAATCGGTATCCATTTGCGTTAACTGCGTTTCGCTCATTCCTGCACCCCGATAGATATTCAAAGACATCTCAAAAGCTTCTTTCAGCATATCAACTTGCATCGTTAATGGATTGATATTCATTAAAAACATCACCATCAAAAGTACAGCCGTTTTAGCGATAATTGAAACGCATACACTACTGAGTAATGCTTTGACTGCACTATATTTTTTGCGATAAGCAAATCCAAGCATTAAGCCCACCGGTGCAAACGCTACAACCATGCGGACTGCTGTCATGGGTTCGATTAATAGAGCAATCAGTACGCCCGATACAATTGACGCCATAACACCCCAGCGAATTCCATGCCGCACACTTAATATAATAATCGGCAACGGCCAAATGATTGCCATGACGGTTCCCAAAACCGGTACATAAACACTAATTAATGCCATAACAACAGCAATTGCCGATAAAGCTCCACTTTCTGTCAGGGGCGCTAATTTGTGATTCACCATCGGTTCACCTCTTTTTAAAATTATTTAGAACCTATATAGAACGCATTAAAGAAATTACATCCAGTCTATCAGTCTGGGGATAGGAGGGCGTTTGCTTCCTACGTAACGCCACGGAGCCCTATACCCCATTCCTGACGATTGCCATATAAAATGTTTAATGCCATATATATCTTTAACATATTATTCGAAATAAAATACAAATTTTCCTGCCGAACATAATTGAAAGGATCAACAGGTATTTTCTGTTATTATTTTATTTGATATATATTAAAGATACCATAGATTGAGCAGAAATACAAAAATATTGAAAAGGAGAATCATTATAAAAAAAGATTTACTCCTAAAAAGTGAAAATTTAGGTTGTTCAAATGGGATTGCATTTATTTTTTCTCCAGCGTATACTCAATACATCAATATAAAAAAGAGGTCTTTTATGAACGATATTTTACTGAACACTTTAAGTTTGTCTCTAATGATTATCATTGGTTATCTGCTAAAAAGCTATGGCTATGTAAAAAGCGGTCAGCCTAAACTCATCATGAATATCATCATGCTTGTCACCTTGCCGTGTGCATTGATTGCTAGTTTTGCCGGATTTGAAATGGATACCTCTCTATATTTTGTCATTGTACTCGGTTTCTTATTTAACATCATTGTCTGCATCTATGCTCTGCTCGTTTCTTTAAAGGAACATAACGATATTAAAGCCTTTAATATCCTCAATATGCCAGGATACAATATCGGCTGTTTTGCTTTACCTTTTATCCAAACTGCACTCGGACCATTCGGGGGAATCATTGTCAGTATGTTTGATATTGGAAATTCTATGGTCTGCACGGGTCTCACCTATGCCCTGGCCTCAGAAATCGTGGGGAAAAAAGAAAAAAAACGGCTCAAGAACTTTATCAAAACGATGGTATCCTCCGTTCCCTTTGATGTATATATGTTTATGCTTTTTGTCACCGTAACAGGGATTAAACTGCCGGATTTCGTCTTCATTATTGCCGGAAAATTAGGTGCTGGCAATGCTTTTTTAAGTATGCTTTTAATCGGCATGCTATTTGAATCGCAACTTGAACAGTATCAGTTTAAGCATGTCCTCCACATCCTCGGCACACGGTTTGCAGCCTCTTGCTGTTTTGCCACTTTGATTTATTTTTTTGCACCAGTCTCCGAAATCATCAAACACGTCCTTATTATCACCTTATTTTCCCCTATTCCGATCGTAACGACAATTTTTACGGAACGTTGTCATGCCGATGCCAAACTCGCCGGGATTTGCGCATCATGTGCTATTCCGTTCAGCTTAATTATCATGACTGGTCTTGTCTTTTACTGGTCTTAAAATAAGAAAAAAGCTGCTGCGCTGGATCAGCTGCTCGTAACCGAGAGTGACCTATGTGCAGCAGTCTTATTTGATAGTCAAATAAAAAATAAACTATCTGGATTTTCTACCGTTCACTACTTCTTTGTAATCAGATAATACCTTCTAAATGAAGCATTATTTCCGCAATAAAGCTCGCACAAATAAATGTTCCTGTATAAACAGCCAAAGCGACAACAATAATACGCCATGACATTTTTTTGAACATGACAATATCTTTTCCAATCGTCAATCCGGCATAGGACAATACTACCGTACAAATCGCCAAGAAATCAACTTTTGTGGTGTACTCTTTAACAAAATCGGCAACTGGTGAAATGGGTGCTGAAGACAAAATCGCCAGGATCGATACCCAAAACACCATTGGCAGCTTGCCTGGAATGATTTTTGCAAGCCATATCCCTAAAAGTGTAATAAAAACCAAAATACCACACCCAATTAAAGCATCCAAAACAGGTACGGCATAACCAACCATACATACAATAGCAGCAATCAAACCCGCAACCAGAAAAGTTAGTACTGTTTCACGCTGGTTCATTGACTTACACCACCTTTTTTCAAACGATTCGGACTTAAAATCGGGCTCAGCCGTTTATATAAATAATTGGTAATTGGCAGTGAAACAAACAAGCAAAAATAAATACCAACAATTGTCGTCAGTAAATTACTAGCTCCCGCATACATTAATATCTCCTCTTTTTGATCAGGAAATACCGTAGCAATAGCTCCTGTGGCCGCTGCCATCATACTGCCCGAACCAACGCCAGACCCCATCGCTAAAGCATAAGGGTGAAAAACGTGCATTGCTGCTAAAAAGCCGGCAATCAAGCCAATCCAAATCGCACCAAAAACGGTACCACAAATATAAATTGCCATAACGCCACGACCTTCCGCTGAATCAAGACCATATTTTTCGGCAATGATTGCGATATTGGGTTCACGGTCAATCGAAAAAGTTGCTCCAACCGATTCTCTGCCCAGACCTAAAGCAATTGCAATTGGCAGCCCTAAAACAACCGTCCCGAGAAAGTGCCCCACTTCTTGTATCGATAAAGCAAAACCAGCTTCGGCAACTTTACTGAGCGAAGGTCCAATGATAACACCTAATTTGGTGACCAAAATCAAAGTCAACAGACTGAGTACCGCCGTGGCATGTTTCATTTCACCAGCTTTTATCATTTTCAGTTTCGGCCAACTAATAATTCCGCCTAAAACCATGGCATAGAGCATTGGTAAAAACAGCAAAACGCCTGGACCAACTGGTATTTTTTTGACCCCGATTAATTCTGAAACAATTGCCAGAATAAGTGCTATGACATGAATTTTCCAGTTTTTTAATACATCCAAAGTAAATCCCACCTTCATTGTTATGCTTTTTAAGCATAAGAAAAACCTTCGTAACGTTGTATACGAAGGCCTCATTGCCAAACATAAACGATTTTATCAATCTATACAGCTAGCATAAACCGATAATACTTGTTATTATATTGAATAATAGGATGTATGTCAATTTATAAATCGATTGTATGAGTTGTTACCCAAAGGACAACTGTCTTTTAAGATAGGCAAACACTCTAAATGAAAAACAAGGAGTTGTTATTTTGCAGGATTCATTAAAGCAAAAAGTCTGTGAGGCCATTTATGCCCACAAAGAAGAAATTATCACGTTAGCAAACTCAATCGCCCACGAACCGGAACTTGGTTTCAAAGAAATAAAAACCTCCCAGAAAATCACTGACCTATTCACAAAATATGAAATTCCCTATACACGCGGTCATGCGATAACTGGTGTCAAAGCGAGGCTGCAAGGCAAATCCAGCAAGCGTAAAATTGCTATATTAGGTGAAATGGATGCGATCATCTGCCATGACCACCCACTGGCCAATATGGAAACTGGTGCTGCACATGCCTGCGGTCATAACGTACAAATGGCAATATTAGCCGCTTGTGCAATCGGTTTAAAAACGTCTGGTGTAATGCAGGAACTCGACGGCGATGTAATCCCATTTGCCGTGCCCGCCGAAGAATATGTGGAAATCGAATATCGCAACCGCCTGAAAGAGCAAGGGAAACTAAAGTATTTTGGCGGAAAATCGGAACTAATCCGCTGCGGCGATTTTGATGATGTTGATATGGCTATGATGATGCATGTTTCGATGCAGGGAGAAGAAAAACGACGCATCGATGTTGGTGGAACAAGCAATGGTTTTATCGGCAAAATGATTCGCTTCAAAGGTAAAGAAGCACATGCTGGCAGCGCACCACACGAAGGAATTAACGCACTCAATGCCGCTTTAATTGCCCTTACTGCAGTCAATGCACAACGCGAAACCTTTCGCGACGAAGACCATGTCCGATTTCACCCAATCATCACAAAAGGCGGTGATCTGGTAAATGTAGTCCCTGCAGAAATTTGCATGGAAAGTTATGTACGGGCAAAAACGGTCAAGGCTATGATGGATGCGAATCAAAAAGTCAATCGCGCCTTAAAAGGTGGTGCTATGGCTATCGGTGCTGAAGTCGAAATCAATGACATGCCCGGGTTTTTGCCGATGATCAATAATGCAGCGTTAACTGCCATCTATGAAAAAAACGTAGTAGAAGTTTTAGGCGAAGGCTCGATTGAGCATCTCGGACACAGTTCAGGCAGCACAGATATGGGTGATCTGTCGCATATTATACCTGTCATCCATCCGTGGTTCGGCGGTGGTACCAAAGGCACAGTACATACTCGTGAGTTTACAGTAACGGATGGCGAAATGGCCTACTTGATTCCCGCTATCACCATGGCTATGACCATAATTGATCTATTAACAAACCATGCCGTACAAGCTGAAGAAATTCTGCAAAACTATCAACCACAAATGTCAAAAGAAGCCTATTTGCAGTTTATGGAATCCATTCATTAAAATGAAAAAAGGAGTTATCGCTTCGTTTCGATAACTCCTTTTTCTTGGATTTAAACAATTTTCACAAGTTATCCACATGAAGTCCACAGGTTTTTGTGGATAACTATGCTAATTTTATGTTTTTCCCCATAAAAAAAGAGCCCTAAGGCTCTTCTATCTTATTCAGCAGTGAACGGCAGTAAAGCAATATTACGTGCACGTTTGATTGCTACAGTTACTTGACGCTGATGTTTCGCACAGTTTCCTGAAATACGGCGCGGCAAAATCTTCCCACGTTCCGTAACATAACGGCGTAATTTAGCAACATCTTTATAATCGATAGAATCTACTTTATCAACGCAGAAACTACAAACTTTTCTTTTTGGTTTTCTTCCTCTTTCACGTCTCATCGAATATACCTCCCTTAAAATGGTATTTCTTCGTCAGGGAAGACTTGTGATCCAAAGGAATCTGCACCGCCCGTTGCAGGTGCTGCACCAGCCTGATCTTCTGGTCCTCTAGTAGGTTTTCCACCCATGAATTCAATCTCCTGGGCTACTATTTCTGTCACATAACGCTTCGATCCGTCCTGTGCATCATAGTTTCGAACCTGCAAACGACCTTCTACTAAGACCTGACTTCCTTTAATCAAATTATTTCCACAAATTTCGGCCAGTTTTTCCCATGCAACAACAGGAATGAAATCAGCTGTATTTTGCTGATCGCTTCTACTGAAACGGCGATTCACTGCAACAGTAAACGAAGCAACCGCTTTCCCACTTTGCGTATAACGCACTTCAGGGTCACGTGTAAGCCGACCAACTATAATTACCTTATTCATGGTAAGTTCCTCCCTGGCTTTATTATTATTATTCTTCTTCTTTAATGATCATATGTTTTAAAATCTCGTCTGTAATCTTCATTACACGATCAATTTCAGCAACGCATGCTGGATCACATGTAGCGTAGAATAAGCAATAGAAACCATCTGCATGGTCTTTAATTTCATATGCAAGATGTTTTTTGCCCCAACGATCTTCTTTGTCAACCGTACCACCATTGGCAGCAATCAAATTAGCGAATTTTTCAATTACAGCATTTGTTGCTTCTTCTTCAATTGGTTTAACAATGAATATGACTTCGTACTTTCTCACGAAATCACCTCCCTCTCTGGACTAATGGCTCCTATATTTCAGGAGCAGGGAAGGCCCAAAATTGTATTTTGAAACCTAACTGTCTTATGACTAAATGATTATATCATTTATTAGCACATGATGCAAGATAATTTGCAAATACTTTTATGTCCCCCGCGATAATGAGACAAAGATGCCACATGCACAGCAAAAAGCCTGAACGGAAAAAATTACGGTAAAACTGTGAAGCATTGGCGCCACAGATACACCAGTCTGCGGATATAGTGACAATATTACCGTCACCATGGCCATGCTGAGAGCTTGTCCGCTCAGGCGCATCACTGATAAGATCGAAGACGCCACCCCATAAGCCGGTGGCTCTACAGCACCCATGACCGCATTGCTATTCGGTGAAGAAAACGACGCAAAACCAATACCAATTAAAATCAAATTTACACCAAGTAACCAGATAGGTGTCTGCTGCGTTAAAAAAGTAAAAAAGAACAACCCCAGCATTGTCAAAAACATACCCGCCGACGCTACGAAACGCGGCTGAATTTTATCTGACAAAGCACCTGCCCATGGTGAAAAAATCGCCATGAGCAGCGGTTGAATCAACAAAATCAGACCGGTCGTTGAAGCATCAAACCCTCGCACAACCTGCAGATAAAGTGACAGAACAAAACCGATGGCAAAGGTTGAACTATAGTGGATCATGGCTGCCAAATTTGACATAGCAAAAATTGTATTGCGAAACAGATACAATTCAATAAGCGGTTGTTCGCTTTTTATCTGTTCATACACAAAAAGCACCAATAGTAAGACACCACTCCCTAAGATACCAACAGCCCAAGTATTCACTGCATAAGATGATAAGCCATATAAAACAGCCATGCTGGAAGTACAATACAAAAAACTGCCAATAACATCAAGTTTTTCACCCTTTACGCCATACCATTCCTCTTTCACATATACAATAGCCATAAGACTCACCAATAGCCCCGCTGCTGTAAAAAAAAAGATATACCGCCAGCCTAGATATTGCGTAATCAATCCACCAATTACCGGCCCCAGAGACAATCCCATATAGGTTGCTGCTGCTGAATAGCCAATCACTTTTCCACGATCCTGCGCCTTATGTCCCGAAATCAAAATTGCCATCCCCGTACTAAAGATCATCGCCAAGGACAACCCCTGCAATAACCGAAAAACAATCAGCATCGGCAACGATACAGAAAACCCGGCTAAGCAGGTCGTCACCAATAAACAAATAAGCCCAATTTGATAAATTTTTTTCCGACCTATGCTGTCAGCCAGTTTTCCAAATGGAACCAAAACGGCAACGGAGCCTAAAAGATATGCAGTTACAACCCAGCTGAGCGTTGCTGGTGGAAACACGAACGTTTCCGCAATCGAAGGAATCGCGATATTAATAGAACTTGCCATAAAAGGTCCCAGAAAAGATGTTGTCAAAACAGTCAGAAAAATTAAATTTGCCTGTGACATACTTTCCCCCCCTTGTTTTCTCTAAAAGGGTTCTCTGTAATAAAAAATACTGTATTGATCCAATGGTATCATTACCATTTATTGCGAATCCATTTCAGTTTATAATCTAAGCTATACCTACCTGGTCCAATTGCAATCGCCGCAAAAAAAGAAAAACCATCTTCCAGTGATTGTGCCGCTTTTGCTAAACCCTTGTCACTAATCATCTGCGTACTGAAAGCAGTCATCATATTGGCAAATAAAAAAAAGCAGGCAAAACGATAAAAAAATCCTAAGAAAAGAAACATTCCACCGAAAAATTCAATGGCAGCAGACATAAAACCAAAAAAAACCGGAAAAACGGTAATACCAAATACAGCCAAAGACTGCCCCACCCCTGTCCAGACATCAAAACCACCTGTAATTTTTGGAAACCCATGCCACATAAACATGCAACCAACCACGATACGGAAAAGCAGCACCGCCGCATCGATTCTTGCATTTAAAAATTCATTGATGTCTTGTAAAAAATATTTCATATCATGACCTCTTTTCAGTAAAATTAATATGTAAAAAACAACGCATGACTCTATTGCCATGCGTTATCTATCTTACTTATACATTGAATCTAAAATAGGTTACGTCTCCGTCTTGCATTACATACTCTTTTCCTTCAAGGCGCACTTGACCTTTTTCCCGAGCCGCTGCATTACTTCCCGCAGCAATCAGATCATCATAAGATACGATTTCAGCCCGAATAAAACCACGTTCAATATCCGTATGGATTTTTCCGGCAGCCTGAGGAGCTTTTGTACCTTGTGTGATTGTCCAAGCACGGCATTCGTCAGGACCTGACGTCATAAAGGTCAAAAGACCGAGTAATTTAAAAGAAGCCTTAATTAATTTAGCCAATCCGGATTCTGCAAGCCCCAGTTCTTCCAAAAACATTTTTGCATCATCGCCATCAAGTTCAGCAATTTCAGATTCAACTTTTGCCGAAATAACAACTACTTCTGCGCCTTCTTCAGTAGCATATTGTTTTACTTTCTGCACATATTCATTATCCGTTTCCGCCGTTACCACTTCATCTTCCGCAACATTGGCAATAAATAAAGTTGGTTTCAATGTCAACAAATGTAGTTCGCAAACCATCGTCGTTTCGTCTTCCGTCATTTCCACACGACGAGCTGGTTGTGCTTCTTGTAAAACTGCTTTGATACGAAGGAGTACATTTTCTTCAATTTTCGCATCCTTATTGCCACTGCGAGCAATTTTAGCCAGACGATCCAGCCGTTTGTCCAGCGTTTCCAAATCAGCTAAACACAATTCTGTATTAATGATTTCAATATCGCGCAAGGGATCAATTGATCCTTCAACATGGGTAATATTGGAATCGACAAAACAACGCACAACCTGCGCTACGGCATCCACCTGCCGAATATGAGCCAAAAACTTATTTCCCAGACCTTCCCCTTGAGCAGCTCCTTTTACAAGCCCTGCAATATCAACAAAACGAACGGATGCTGGTGTCGTTTTTTTTGAATTATACATTTCATGCAAAACTGCCAGTCTGGCATCTGGTACATCGACAACGCCAATATTAGGTTCAATCGTACAAAAAGGATAATTCGCCGCTTCCGCCCCTGCTTTTGTGATCGCATTAAAAAGTGTACTTTTCCCTACATTTGGCAGTCCCACAATACCTACTTCTAAATTACTCAAAACATATTCCACCTTATTCTTAATATAGAGACAACGCTCTTACATTTATCTTAACAGCCACCCCAAAAGCGGCATTGTAAAATGAACAGAAAATCCAGATTTTCTGTTCATATATTCGAAATTTTCAATTGAACTATTTTTGTAGTCTTTTCTCATTTTAGATGATACGGACTTGAAATGCAATACCTTCCAACATTTTGTTCCAGTATACAGCACACAAAAAATAACCAGTGCAGGATTTCATAAGCCGTATAGAGAAGTGCTTATTTATTCAACTCTATAGGAAAACGCAAAATTTATAAACTTCTCTAGTTAAAACCAATCATATACCTGTGAAGATAGCTTCACACAAAACACAACTCATATTTTTAGGAGGCTTTTTATGATTCATCGAAAACGTGTATTAGCTGAATTTTTTGAGCTCGTACAAATAAAATGCTCGACACGCCAAGAAAGAGAAATTGGCAATCTACTTATCAAACGCCTAACCGATTTAGGTGGTCAAGTAGTCGAAGACAATGCCGGACAAAAAATCAACGGCAACTGTGGTAATCTAATTGCTTCTTTTAAAGGAAATATGCCCGGACTTCCTACAATTATTTTCACAGCGCACATGGATTGTGTTGAACCTTGCAGCCCTGTGAAACCCCAAATCATTGACGGAATCATCACCTCCGACGGAACGACCATTCTTGGCGCAGATGATAAGGCCGGCATCACTGCCATCTTAGAAGCACTTCGACTTATCAAAGAAGAAAATCTTGTTCACGGTAACATCCAAGTCCTTTTCACTGCAGCCGAAGAAGGCGGCGTCCTCGGCGTAAAACATGTCAATCGCAATTTATTACATGCGGACTTTGGTTATACGTTGGATTCAAGCGGTCGTCCCGGAAAAATCATCACGGAAGCGCCGGGCAAAAATAAAATTTTTATTAAAATACACGGTAAAACTGCACACGCTGGTATCGCTCCGGAAAATGGAATCAATGCCATCGTTACCGCTGGAAAAATCATCGCCAAGCTGCCACAAGGACGAATTGACGCAGAAACGACCTGTAATATTGGCACTATTCAAGGTGGGCAGGCAACCAACATTGTAGCAGATCTTGTAGAAATCGTCTGTGAAACACGCAGTCGAAATCAAATAAAACTAGATGAACTCACGACGCAAATATGCGATATTTTTAAAAGCGGAACTAAGGCAGCTGGCGCAACACTTGACATTGAGATCCAAAAAGATTACGGACCCTATGTACTAGACCAACATTCGCAAGGCATTTCTATTGCAGCAACAGCTGCCAATAAACTCGGCTTGCAAGTCGACCTTACTGTTTCCGGCGGCGGCAGCGATGCAAACGTCTTAAATAAATATGGTATTCCCGCTATCGTGCTTGGTGTTGGCATGGAAAAAGCCCACACCACCAATGAATATATAATTGAAGAAGATTTATATTCATCTGCTGCCTGGGTGCTGCAAATCATAAAAGACACAGCTCAGGTACGCGACTGAAAAACCAGCAACGAGAGCAAATACATGCTCTCGTTTTTTTATATAAAGCAAACGATTCAAAAACGTATATTGTCTTCAAAAGTTCTTCATAACATCTTCACATTATTTACGTATTATAAAAGTAAGCTATATATAATACATTAAATAAATGACATCTGGCCTATTAGTCTGCCAGGAATTGGGTATAAAATGTTTAATGCAGCTTATATATTTGCACTGAAAAAGCATTTTGACAGACTTCAAATCAAGAAAGGATTTTTCTTTATGCCGCCATATTCTGTCCTCATTGTCGATGATGATGATAAAATCGTCCAATTACTGAAAGCCTATTTCGAAAAAAACAATTTTCTTGTTCATACTAACAGCAATGGTTTAGATGCTGTAAAATCAGTCCATGAAAAACATATTGACATCATGATCTTGGATTTAATGCTGCCCGGATTAGACGGCTGGGAAGTCTGTAAAAAAATCCGCCAGCAAAGTGACTTGCCAATTCTCATGCTGACAGCCCGCGATGATGAAAGTGACCGACTTATTGGTCTCGAACTCGGTGCAGATGACTATGTAACCAAACCATTCAGTCCCAAAGAAGTCGTCGCCCGCGCCAAAGCAATTCTCCGACGCACTTACCGTGAAGCCGGTGTACACGAACAATGGATACAATCCGGATCATTAAAAATTGATTTAGCCCGGCATCTGGTTCTAAGTAATGAACAAGCATTAGAATTAACCCCCACTGAATTCAAGCTACTCGAAATTCTTGTCCAAAATCCCGGAAAAGTTTTCAGCCGACTGCAATTAATCGAACAAATACAAGATTTTGCCTATGAAGGTTATGAACGAACTGTTGATGCACATATCAAAAACCTCCGGCATAAATTAGAAGAAGATAGCAAAAAGCCAAAATATATTGTAACCGTCTACGGCATTGGCTACAAGTTTGCAGGTGAATAAACATGTATAAGTCTTATATATCAATTACAACTAAAATTGCCGGCTTAACGTTTCTTTTAGTTTTAGCTACCATCGCTATTTTATGTTATATCGGTCACAGCCAAATCACGACTTTGTTTCATGAATACCTACGTGTTAAAGGTGCCGCATTAGCCAATGCTTCCGTAGACTTCAGTACCATAAATGGTCCGGAACAAGATTTTCTTGACGGCTTTCGTGAATCATTCCGCATGGCAGCCATTGCCGTATCGTTAGTGGCAATCATTGCCGGATATGCACTTGCTCGCACCATAACAGACCCGCTGTGTAAACTCAGTAAAGCAACGGAAAGGATCGCCAAGGGACATCTTTATCAAAATGTCAATGTCGAAACGAATGATGAAGTGGGCTGTTTAGCTGACAGCTTTAATCGCATGTCAAAATCACTGGCTAAAAATGATAAAGTAAACAAACAACTACAAGCAAATATTTCGCACGAACTCAAAACCCCGCTCGCTATTATCCAAGGAAATCTTGAAGGAATGCTCGACGGTATCATCGAACCGAGTGATGAGCAGCTACGTTCTTTACATGAAGAAGCTGTTCACCTCAATCACCTGATTAAGGAACTGCATGATTTGTCACTGGCGGAAGTCTATCAGCTGCACTTGCAAAAAGTTCCCTGCAATATCAATCAAATCATTGGTCGCAGCTTGCGCGTCTTAAAACCGCTTAGCGATAAAAAATCCATTGATCTACATGCCGATTTCGCCAAAAACATCCCCAGTCTGGAACTCGACATTGAACGAATCCATCAGGTTTTTTATAATATACTATTAAATGGAATCCGCTACTCCCCCATTGGCAGCCAAGTCCAAGTTAAAACCCAACGGCGCACGATGGCGGGACAACGCTGGGTCTGTATTTCCATCAAAGATAATGGACCGGGCATCAATCCCGAAGATCTGCCACATATATTTGATCACTTTTATCGTGGTGAAAAATCACGTGATCGCAAAAGCGGCGGCTCCGGACTTGGTCTTGCCGTAGCAAAACACATGGCTGAAAACCACGGCGGTGATATCTATGTAACCAGCACCCTTGGTGTCGGAACAACCTTTGAAGTACTACTGCCGCTTGAAACGATCGAGTTCTCGACCTAAAAAGGTTCTATAATGAATGCAAACAGGTGCAGTCTAGAATAAAATTCCAGACTACACCTGTTTTTATTTTGGATATTGGAGTGGTATACTTGCCGCCAGTAGCATATCCGAAACCCGTTTTACGTCTTTAGGCGTTGCCGCGGGAATACCTTCCAGTTTATAGACCATACCTAATTCGTTCCATTTATAAACACCCAGAATATGGTATGGTAATAGATCTACTTTTAACTGTACACTCTTGATTGAATGCAGTAACTCGATAAGCTTCTTTATTGATTCTGCATCATCGGTAACCTTCGGAATAACAACATAACGCAGGGTTACCGGTTTACGTTCGGCAATATAAAACAGATTACGGATTATAACCTCATTCGAATCAACCAAAGTAAGCTTTCGATGCAATTTCTGATCAATCGCCTTCAGCGAAAATAGAACATGGTCTGTATAAGGTAAAACTTGTAAAATTGCTTCCGTTTTACAAAATCCAGCCGTGTCCAAGGTTGTATGGATTCCATCTTTCTGACAGGCTGCAAAAAGCTCTGCCACAAAACCTGGCTGCAAAAGCGGTTCTCCGCCGGAAACAGTAAGTCCACCACCGGAAGCATCATAAAAATTTCGATATTGGTTTATATCTTTGAGTGTTTCCTCTACCGTTATTTCCCTTTCACCCTTTGTCCAAGTATCAGGATTGTGACAAAACGCACAACCGAGCCCACACCCCGCCAAAAAAAGCACATAACGAATACCTTCCCCATCCACCGTACCAAATGTTTCTTTTGAGTGATAATAACCAATCACCATGATACCTGCTTATACAGCTTCATAAAAAGTACGGCTAATGACTTCCAACTGATGAGCATGACTCAATTTGACGAAATGCACTGCATAACCCGACACGCGGATTGTCAGTTGTGGATATTTTTCCGGTTCTTTCATCGCTGCCACAAGGAGTTCTCTATCAAAAACATTGATATTGATATGATGTGCTCTGTATTTTGAATAACCATCCAGCAATGCTGACAAGTTATTGATCCGAGCTGTTTCTGTTTTTCCTAACGCCCCCGGCACAATCGAAAATGTATACGAAATACCGTCACGACAATCATCATATGAAATGTTGGCAACGGACCGCATTGCCGCCAACGCCCCATTGGTATCACGACCATGCATTGGATTCGCACCTGGGGCCAATGGTTCCCCTGCTTTGCGGCCATCTGGAGTCGAACCTGTTTTTTTGCCATACATGACATTTGATGTAATCGTCAGTACTGATAATGTATGCTTCGCCTGACGATATGCCGGATGTTTTCTAAGTTCAGTAATAAATTCATGGGTAATTTCTTTGGCTAGTGAATCAACACGTTCATCATTATTTCCATATTTAGGGAAGTCTCCTTCTATGACAAAATCAACAGCGACACCAGCAGCATTACGAATGGGTTTTACTTTTGCATAACGAATCGCACTCAAAGAATCAATAGCCACCGAAAGGCCTGCTACACCAAAAGCCATAAGACGTTCGATTTTACTATCATGTAAAGCCATTTGCCCTGCTTCATACGCATGACGATCATGTGAATAGTGGATTACATTCATCGTATTCACATAAAGTCCCGCCAGCCAAGCTAAAACTTCCGAATAATTTTTGCGAACAACTTCATAATCCAAATATTCACCTTCTGGAATCGGCATTACCGGTGCGAGCTGTTTATCCGTCTTTTCATCCTTCCCACCATTGATGGAAAGTAACAATGATTTTGCCAAATTCGCTCGAGCCCCAAAAAACTGCATCATTTTCCCCAGTTTCATCGCTGATACGCAGCAAGTAATACCGTAATCATCGCCATAAACATCACGCATCACTTCATCGTTTTCATATTGGATTGCACTGGTCTTTACGGAAACTTTTGCCGCAAATTTCTTGAAGTTTTCTGGTAATCGATCCGACCAGAGAACGGTCAAATTTGGTTCTGGCGCCGGACCAAGATTATATAACGTATGGAGCATTCGATAAGAATTTTTCGTTACCAAAGAACGTCCGTCCTGCCCAATTCCACCGATTGATTCAGTAACCCATAATGGATCGCCGGCAAAAAGTTCATTATATTCTGGTGTCCTGAGCATTCGCGCTAAACGAAGCTTAATTACAAACTGATCGATAATTTCCTGAGCCCCAACTTCCGTCAGAATACCCGCTGCTAAATCACGGGTAATATAAATATCTAAAAAGGTCGAAGTCCGACCAATTGACATCGCTGCACCGTTTTGTTCTTTAATTGCTGCTAAATAACCAAAGTAAATCCACTGCACCGCTTCTATCGCATTTTTAGCCGGCAGAGAGATATCAAAACCATAGGACCTGCCCATTTCAATCAGATCTTTTAACGCTTTAATCTGCTGCGAAATTTCATCACGGGTTCGCATTGTTTCTTCTAACATCGGTGAAATAAAAATCTCGTCTTTATCTTTTTGTTTCTGTTCAATTAAATAATTCACACCATAGAGGGCAATGCGGCGATAATCGCCGATAATACGACCACGTCCATAGGCATCAGGAAGTCCTGTCAACAGCCCTAATGAGCGTGCGCGGCGCATTTCTGGTGTATAGAGACCAAAAACTGCTTGATTATGCGTTATCACATGATTGGTATAAATATTTTCAATTTCTTTATCTAGTTTATACCCATATTCTTCACAAGCTTGTTCGGCCATACGTAAACCACCATTAACAATGAGACCTCGTTTAAGGGGTGCTTCCGTCTGAAGACCAAAAATGACTTCATTTTCTTGATTGATATATCCCGGTTTATGTGAAACGACCGTGGAAACCACGGCCGTATCCACATCAAGAACACCACCTTTTTTATTTTCTGCCGCTAAAAGTTCAGTACATGTATCCCAAACTTTTTTTGTCTTAGCAGTCACTCCTGTCAAAAAGCTATCATCACCATCATAAGGTAAATAATTTGTCTGTATAAAATCTCGTACATCAATTTCGGTTTGCCATTTCCCTTTGTTAAAACCATTCCAAACATTCATCAAACATACCTCCATTTATATATTACGTTATATTTTTCATGAAATAAATATTTGTCTCACTTGCTGCAGCATTGAAGCTTTGCTCATTATATTCCTATTTCACAAACTATGTCAATGTATTGCATGCTGGTTTTAAGACTTGATACTAATTTTTTTAAAATTTCCTCAAAAATATCTTGTTATAAAAGGCTATAAAGATAAGACCTAATCTTAATTACCAAACAAATTTTTCAGTTATTTTAGGTCTAAAAATAGACAAAGACCGCCTAGGCAAGGTCATTCTCGCCCAGGCGGTCGGCAATTCACAATACAGTTCCTCGTGGTAATCCACATTTTCCGCCAGTCCTGTATCGGTTAAAATTTATCTCATGTGGTCATTATAGGTTATGCAAATAAGAGTGTCAATAAAAACAAATTGCAATTTTCACTTCATAATAATTAAAAAATATCGAAACTCTCAATTTTCAGTATAGTTATTACGAACAAGTCCGGATGTAAAAATATATCAACCTATTTTATAAACTAAAACTATCTTACCATAAAAAAATAATCATTCTGCGTGAAACAAAATATAATGCCAACCCCTCATTTCACAATAAACGATGTATCTCAGTAACCCAAAAAGTCAGGTTTAAAAGGTTCGGTATTTTTTTCCACAATCATTTTGACCGCCTTCTCAAATTTCGGACGTGGTATCATTACAAACCGACCGCACCCTTTACATTTCAGCCCAAAATCAATACCAGTTCGCGTTATTTCCCATAAATCACTGCCACATGGATGCTGCTTTTTCATCTTTACCACATCACCAATATCATATTGTATTCTTTCCATAAGAATTTTCACCAGCTTCCATTGATATTTCTATTCTTATTTTATACAAAAACATAAGAGAATAAAAGCTTTTTCAGTAATTTCTAAATAAAACTTCTGTTTAAATTTACTTGCTTTTTCTATGCTATGGATTCAAAATAGAAGCAATGGCTTTTTTGATTCGTAAACTATAAATTTCAGGTTTTTCTGTAACAGTAAATGAGGTGTAATTATTTCATGAAAATATCTTTACTACAAATGCACATCAAATTTGGTGATTTTGCCGAAAACAAAAGGACTATTGTTCGGCTGCTAGAAGAAGCCATGCCTACAAATCCAGATATAATTGTGCTGCCCGAAATGTGGAATGTCGGCTTTTATCCAAAGCCGGTTGGCGAATACGCAGATCCCGATGGAAGTGACACAAGAAAATTTTTAAGTAAACTCGCCAAGGAACACCAGATCAACATCGTTGGCGGCTCTATTGCCAATCGTATCGGAGAGAGAGTCTACAATACAAGTTATGTCTTCAATCGCGATGGTGAACTTGTTTCTACCTATCATAAGACCCACCTGTTTTCACCCGCTCAGGAAGATATCATATTTACCCCCGGAGAGCACTTCAATACCTATGTTCTTGACGGTGTAAAATGTGCTACAATTATTTGTTACGATCTACGATTTTGTGAACTCGTAAGGCTTTTAGCCTTAGAAAAAATATCCGTTTTATTTATTCCAGCCGCTTGGCCGATTGAACGATTAATGCACTGGCAAACTTTAACACGGGCTAGAGCAATTGAAAATCAAATTTTCGTTATAGCTGCAAATGGCTCAGGAATCTTAGATATGCTGCAGCTCGCTGGAAATTCGATGATCATCGATCCATGGGGTGAAATCCTCGCTAAGGCAGATGAATCTGAACAAACGCTCCACGCTAACCTAAAACTGGCTATTCTACAAGATATTCGCAGTTCCATGAATATCTTCCAAGACCGCAAGCCAAAATTATATGAACAATAAAAAAACTGGGGGACTGTCACGCTTCAAATCGTGACAGTCCCCCAGTTTTTAGGCTGCATTCACCAATAGGGAAAGAATACTACTTGTATAAGAAAAAACTGGTATCCGATGCAATTTTAGCAAATTAGAATTTTGCTGCACACTTCCCGTTTCTACCGTAAATCCCTCTGTGTAAAAATTGTCTGTTTCCATCATAACATGCTCATTAATCCGACCCGCGGGATATGCAATGGCTGTTATCTCTTGATTCAAAATCCATTCCAAATACAGTTTTGAATCAGCTAGTTCCGTTATTAAATTTTGATTTGATAAACGATCCAGTTCGCGGTGATTAACCGTGTGTGAACCAAAATACATACCAGTACGGCTCATTCGGAGAATTTGTGTACTCGTCATGCGGTCAGGTTGATTTACGAATTTTGTAATAACAAAAAAAGTTCCCGACATATTGTATTTTTTAAGCAATGGATATGCATTCGTATAATTATCCTCATAGCCGTCATCAAACGTTAGCAAAACAGGTTTGGCTGGCAGCACAATATTCTGTTTTGTCATGAACTGGTGAAACTCCGGTAAACTAATCACAGTATAGCCAGACTCCTGCAAAGCCAATAGCTGTTTTTCAAAAACTTCCGGTGTAACCGATAAAGGATTAGCCGCATAACCAATTTTATGATAGCAAAGCACTTTTACTGTTTTTTCCGCTGCAGCTGCCACATCAGCTAAAGCAAATATAACATACGCACCAATACCACATAAAAGTAAAGCTAAGAGTCTTGATTGGGTTTTTGTAGATTGTTTTTCCATAAAAAATCATATATCCCCTTTTACGTAACTAAAAGAAAAGTTCTTTTCTATTAGTTTAGCAAAAAAAGATAAAATTGTATTCTATTATTTCATGATAAACGTTTCGGTTCAGGATGATGATCAGAAGGTTCTGCATGAATCAGTACATCAAAAGATCCTAATGCTGTTTTAATTTCCCCTTCAAGTTCATCACAAATCTGATGTACTTGTTCTAAAGACATATCTTTTGCAAAAATAAGGTGCACATCAAGCAAACAGTACGACCCAGAACGTCTCGTCCGCAAACGATGAAATCCCATAACGTTATCATGCCGACTAAATATTTCACCAATTATCATTTCTTCTTCTTCCGGCAGGCTTGTATCGGTAAGCTCTTTCGCACTTTCGATTACCATTTTATACCCTGTTTTAAAGATAATCATCGCCACAAAAATAGCAATCAGTGGGTCTAGCCAGAGCCACCCAGTAATTTTTATTCCGACCAGTCCCACAAGAACACCAACCGATGTCCATATATCCGCACGAAGATGTAAACCATCTGCTTCCAGTGCTTGTGATTGCGTTTTTTTAGCCACAACCATCAATCTAGCAGAAACAACATAGTTCAATAGGATTGAAATGAGCATAATCAAAATTCCATATTCTAAAAATTCAGGTTCTGCAATATGATTAAATTTCTGTATCGATTCATAAACGATTGCCAGCGCGGCAAAGACAATCAGCAGCGCTTCGATCGCGGATGATAAATTTTCAAATTTACCATGTCCATAATCATGTCCCATATCTGGTGGCTCAACGGCTTTTCGTACGGCAAAAAAAGCAATGATTGCCGCAATAAGGTCCACACCTGAATGCATGGCCTCCGAAACAAGGCTTACCGCGCCCACATACATCCCAACAATTAATTTCAAAACTACCAGCAGTGTATTCGATAAAATAGATAACCAAGCGGTTCGCTGTTTTAATGCATTATTTTGCTGTTCTTCTGTCATTATACTTCCTCCTAAAATGGCTCAAAATAGTTTAATAATCAAAACAAATCCGCACAGACTTTACCTCATTTTCTCAATGAGGGTATAAAAAAGCCTGTGAGACCCATTTACATGGTCCCACAGGCTTTAACTCTGCTGCAATACGCCCGGCCATCTCAACTTACACTGATTGGCTTGATCCTATATCTTATCTTACCATAAGTTTTTAATTTCTGTAAAGTGTTTTTAATAAAAATTTTTAATTGATAACTACTTTCGTTATTATTCTCATTTATATCAACCAATTTTTACAAAATGCTCTACAATATATGCCTTAGCCGCAAGTTTTTCTTTAATCAATTCAATATTATCAAAATCACCGCGAACAACAATTTCATATTCACCGGTATTTTTTTTACAGGTAACTAAACTATCCAAGTTTAATCCCATTTCAAAAAACACTTCGGCAATTTCTTTAACTGCACCAATTTTATCTTTTACGGCGATAGTGAGCCTCGTTTTGCCTTCAGGCAACCCCATAACATCCACAAACGTTTTAAAAATATCGGTTTCCGTTATAACACCAACAACCGCACCAACACTGCTTACCACCGGCATTCCACCAATTTTATGGTTATACATAAGGAGTGCGGCTTCTTCAATCGTCGCATCAACAGACACTGCAATAACTTCTTTTTGCATAATGTCCTTAATAGTCATTTGAGCTAAAAGTGAATTAATTTCATATTTAGCCAGCGTCGTCGCTGGTGATGGAGCCACTTTCATAATATCACGGTCACTCAAAAAACCAACTAAAGTACCGCCTTCAACAACGGGCAGACGACGGAACCCATATTTTTTCATCAATGCGGACGCTTCATCTACTTTTGTCTCCGGTTCGACTGTAATCGGATTTTTGGTCATTCTATTCGCTACAAACACATAAAACAACTCCTCTCGTAATACTTGCTTATACTGAGTAATGTTCGATATTTCTTAGCATCTTCCTTTAAAAAATAAGCAAACAACAAAAGCTGTTAGACATTTGCTGCTTGCTTATGATCAACCACCAAGATAAGCTTTACGAACAGCTTCACTGGCCGCTAAATCTTTTGCTGCCCCGGCTAGAGTAATACGTCCTGTTTCCAAAACATAGGCACGATTGGCAATCGAAAGTGCCATATTAGCATTTTGTTCCACAAGCAAAACCGTTGTGCCTGTCTTATTAATATCTTGAATAATAGAAAAAATCTCTTTTATCAACAGTGGAGCCAAGCCCATAGATGGTTCATCCAAAAGCAACAGACGCGGTCGACTCATTAGTGCACGACCCATAGCCAGCATTTGCTGTTCTCCGCCAGACAAAGTTCCCGCTTCTTGTGTTTTACGTTCTTCCAACCGTGGAAAACGAGCAAATACCATTTTCAAATCTTCCTGTATTCCCGCTTTATCACTGCGTACATAAGCCCCTAAATCAAGATTTTCCATTACCGTCATATTCGCAAAAATACGACGACCTTCCGGTACCTGTGATATTCCAGATTTAACAATATGCTGGGCTGCGACGCCCGCAATATTTTGACCTTCAAAATCGATTTTACCTGTTTTAGGTTTCAAAAGACCGGAAATGGTCCGTAAAATTGTCGATTTACCTGCACCGTTCGCCCCAATCAAAGTTACAATTTCACCTTCATTTACTTCTAAGCTGATGCCTTTTATCGCATGAATTGCACCATAATATACATTGATATCTTCAACTTTAAGCATAGTTCCCATTATTCTACCTCGCTTCCAAGATAAGCTCTGATAACTTCAGGGTTATTCTTGATATCAGCTGGTACACCACTAGCAATGATACTGCCATACTCAAGTACATAAATACGTTCGCAGATCCCCATAACCAGACTCATATCATGTTCAATAAGCAGAATTGTCAAGCCAAATTCCTCGCGAATCCAGCGAATCATTGTCATTAATTCTTGTGTTTCCTGTGGATTCATCCCTGCGGCTGGTTCATCTAACAACAATAATTTAGGCTGCGCGGCCAACGCTCGAGCAATTTCCAAACGACGCTGCGCACCATAGGGAAGATTTTTGGCTATTTCATCTTTTTTATCATCTAATTTAAAAATCTTCAGAAATTCAATTGCTTTCGCTTCGATCTCTGCTTCTTCTTTAAAATAACGCCCCACACGAAATACCGATTCAAATAAACCATACTGCACATGAAAATGATACGCTATTTTTACGTTATCCAAAACACTCAATTCTGCAAATAACCGAATATTTTGGAAAGTACGCGCTATACCGCGCTGCGTAATTTGATAAGGTTTCATGCCGAGCAGACTTTTGTCATCAAAATCAATCGTGCCCGTTGTCGGTTGATAAACCCCCGTCAACAGATTAAAAGCTGTTGTTTTGCCGGCACCATTTGGCCCGATCAAACCAACAAGTTCGCCCTTATTTACATACAAGTCAAAATTAGAAACGGCTTTTAAACCGCCAAATAGTTTAGAAACACCTTCGGCTTTCAGTAAACTCATTACTTACGACCTCCTTTAAAACGCTTAAATATCTTCAAATCGGTAAGTTCTATATTGCCGAATAAACCTTGCGGACGATAGAACATTAATAAAATCAAAGCAAGCGAATAAATAATCATTCTAAATTCTGGCCAGCTAGCAAGAGCTGCCGAAATAAATGTCAAAATGACCGCGCCGACAATAGAACCCGTAATAGAACCAAGCCCTCCCATTACAACCATCGTAAGATAGTTAAACGATGCCATAAATGTAAACGAAGCCGGATGGGCAATATAGAAATAATGAGCAAACAACCCACCTGCAACGCCAGCAAAAGCAGCACCGATCGTAAATGCTATCACTTTATATTTAGTCGTATCAACGCCCATGGCTTCAGCAGCGATTTCATTTTCACGAATCGCGATACACGCTCGCCCATGTGATGAATTCACAAAATTTTTAATAAAGAAAATAGTGAACAATACGATAAAAAAAGTCCACGCAAAATTTGTATAACGAGGAATCCCCATAAAACCAGATGCCCCACCGACATACGGAATATTAAGGATACAAATACGAATGATTTCACCAAGACCAAGTGTGGCAATTGCCAAATAATCCCCCTGCAATCGAAGTGTTGGCAAGCCAATCAGAAAACCTAAAGCTCCGGCACCAGCGGCACCACCGATCAGCCCCATAAGAAAGGGCATTTGAAACTTAACGGTCAAGATAGCACTTACATAAGCCCCCACTGCCATAAAGCCTGCATGTCCGAGAGAAAACTGCCCTGTATACCCATTTATCAGATTGAGACTTACCGACATGATAATATTAATCCCAATTAAAATGATATTAAGTTCCCAAAAAGAACCGATAATATTTTCTGTTAATAAAAGCTGTATGATCGCAAAGCCAACGATACTTAACGCTATGATCTTAAGATCTTTTATTCTTGATAAATTCATCTTTGCCACCTACACTTTCTCGCGGGTATTCTTGCCGAATAGACCCGAAGGTTTAAATAATAAAACAAGGATCAAGATGGCAAAGGCCGCTGCATCACGAAAAGTCGAAGAAAGAAAACCACTAACCAGTGATTCAATCACTCCCAGGATGACCCCGCCAGCCATAGCCCCCGGGATAATCCCAATACCACCAAGTACGGCGGCAATAAAAGCTTTGAGTCCGGGCATAATTCCCATAAGTGGATCAATGGAATTGTAATAAACCCCGACTAAAACGCCGCCAGCTGCTGCCAGTGCTGAACCAATACCAAATGTAATCGAAATAACACGATTGGCATCAATGCCCATAAGCTGTGCGGTTTCTGTATCAAAAGATACTGCACGCATGGCTTTGCCGACTTTTGTTTTTTGTACAATATACGTCAAAACCACCATCAAAATAGTCGTAATAACCAAAATCAAAATCTGCTGACTATTTACTACAAAGGGTCCCATATGATAGGTTACTGACTCCATTACATTTGGAAAAGTCCTTGGCTGCGGTGATACAAAAAACATAGTCGTATATTCCAAAAATAAAGATACACCAATTGCTGTAATCAATACGGAAACTTTCGGTGCATGACGAAGTGGTCTATAAGCAAGCCGTTCGATAAGCATGCCCAAAAGCCCTGTAACAACCATGGAAATAATCAAAGCCGGCAAAACCGGCAACTGCAGCATTGATGTGGCAAAAAAGCCAATATAGGCTCCTACCATGTAAATATCACCATGTGCAAAGTTAATCAGTTTGATAATACCATAGACCATTGTATAGCCCAATGCAATAAGTGCATAAATGCTCCCTAGAGATACACCATTAATGAGCTGTTGAACCAACTGTTCGGAAAATGATGAAAAGTCCATTTTGTCTCCTCCATTCGTATTGTAATCCTGCGAAATTGAACTTCAGCCCCTGTTTCAGCCTAAAAATAAACGAAAAACCTTCAGCCATCGTTGGCCAAAGGTTCAACTGTCCCCGTCCACGCCATTTTTAAAGGCTGCTCATCATTGAGCGATAAAGCTTAAATTACCTGCAATTTCATACTATCATCTTACACTATCTAATATTATAGTGTTACATTGTATACCTGTCAATAACATGAACTATATTTTTCTTTTTTAGCAGAACACTTGTCATTTTGCATAGTACTTCTATTGTAAAACATCAATGTAATACATTTTTATTTTGTTCATCAAAAATTACATGTCCATTCCATAAACACATTTTTGTGATAAACGCTAAAAAAAAAGGAAGAGACGGTTTAAGATTTTCTAAAGAACACCTTCTTCCAATCTCAAACAAGTCTCTTTCAATATAGTCTTATTCTGGTTTTACTTTTTCTTTAAAAGTCTGCTTGCCATTTTTAAATTCAATTACAACCGCATCTTTTATGGCATCATGTTTTTCATCCAATGTAATCATGCCCGATACGCCTGCAAAGTCTTTTGTTTTAGCCATTTCATCCTTTATTTTCACTGTATCGACAGAACCAGCTCTTTCGATTGCTTTGATAATCATCATCGTTGCATCATAGGAAAGAACAGCAAAGGAATCTGGAACCTGCCCATATTCGGCTTTGTAGGTTGCAACGAAATCCTGGATAGCCGGACTTTGATCATCTGGGGAATAATGATTTGCAAAAAACGTATTATTCAGTGCATCATTGCCAGCAATTTCCGGTAATTTTTCACTGTCCCAACCATCACCGCCCAAAATAGCAGCATTAATACCAATTTCACGAGCTTGTTTTATAATCATACCAACTTCCTGATAATATCCCGGAACGAATAAAATATCAGGATTACTGGCTTTAATCTTGGTCAGGGTTGACTTAAAGTCTGTATCCTTAGCCAAATAGGCTTCTTCTGCCACAATCTGACCACCATTTTTAACAAAAGTTTCTTTAAAGAACTGTCCGAGTCCTTTTGCATAGTCACTGGCTGTATCAATATAAATTGCCGCGGTTTTTCCATTGAGAGATTTAAAAGCAAAATTTGCCATAACGGCTCCTTGGAAAGGATCAATAAAAGATGCTCTAAATAAATAATCGCGAACTTTCCCAGTATCTGGGTCAACCGTCACTTTGGGATTCGATGCCGTTGGACTGATTGCCAGTACCTTACCATCATTATTTACCTGTGCTCCAGCCATAACACTCGACGAAGCAATCGGGGCAAGAATGGCCACCACTTTGTCCTGTGAAATCAACTTCTGCATGGAATTAGCGGCTTCTGCTGCTTCACTCTTATTATCGGCGACCACAAGCTCTAGTTTCTTGCCAAGTACACCACCTTTTTCATTGGCTTGTTTAATGGCAAGTTTAGCTCCATTCGAAGCCGATTGACCAAATGTCGCATTGGACCCAGTCATTTCAAGATTTGCTCCAATTTTGATCGTATCACTGCTTTGATCACCACAACCAGTGGCAAAGACAGTAAACATACCAATTGCAGTTACTGCACAAATTATTTTTTTACTTTTCTGAAATATCATGATTTCCCTCCTATTATGTATTCTTTTTTTGCAAAAACTACCTCATATGAGATTTGCTGCGTAGCACAGAAAACTATGTAAAGATGGTACGCATCTGATTCAACATAGATAATTGTAAATTCGCACTTGCCTGTTGTCAATTACTTTTTTCTGTTTGCACCAGTCTTTTGTCCTCTTCAAAAACATACAATGTTTGTTTTTGTACATAATATACATGTGAAATACAGTGAGAACTTGTAAAAAGCACTTGCTGTAGACTATACCTTCCATGTCTGGCGGACTGGTAAACCAAGTTACATTCTTTCATTCAATATATATACAAAAAAACTCCAAGCAATGTTTTCAGCAACATTGCCTGGAGCCATAACTAAGTTTATCTTACAAAATTATTCTTTCGGTGTAATTTTTTCCTTCAATATCTTTTCACCATTTTTCATTTCCAGGATAACAGCACTCTTTATCGGATCATGATTTTTATCCATCGTAATCGTACCCGTAGCTACCTGCAAGTCTTTTGTTTCTTCTAACGCTTTCCGAATTTTTTCAGGGTCATCACTACCCGCACGTTTAAGAGCATCAATCAACAATTTACCAGCATCATAGCCTAAAGCCGCAAATACATTTGCATCTTTATTGTATTCTGCTTTAAATGCTTCAACAAACCCCTGCACTTCTTTATCTTGATCAGAATAGTGTGTACTGAAGAACGTATTATTAAGTGATGCAGCTCCTGCTATTTCAGCAAGTTTTGTATCGTCCCAACCATCTGTACCAAGCATTGGAACCGTGATTCCAAGTTCACGTGCCTGTTTAACAATTTTACCCACTTCTTCATAATACGCCGGAACAAATATTACATCTGCATTAGCGGCTTTAATCTTAGTAAGCGTTGATTTAAAATCCTGATCTTTTTGTAAAAATGCTTCTTGAATTACAACCGTCCCGCCTGCAGCTTCAAATTTTTCTTTGAATACCTGCCCTAAACTTTTCGAATAGTCAGAACTGGAATCAATATAAACAGCTGCCGTTTTTGCATTCAAAGTTTTTGCAGCAAACGTTGCCATAACATCACCTTGCAACGGATCAATAAAACAGCTACGGAAAATAAATGGTTTTACCTGTCCATTTTCCACAGTGATTTTCGGACTTGTCCCAGTTGGTGTAATCAATGGAATCTTATTATCCGATGCAATCTGCGTCGTTGCCAAAACATTCGAAGTCGTTGCCGGACCAATCAGAACTTTTACTTTATCGCTGGAGATGAGCTTCGTAGCCGCATTCGCTGCTTCTGATGCTTCTGATTTATTATCAGCAACAATCAAATTAATTTTTTTACCATTAACGCCACCCGCATCATTTGCTTGTTTTATGGCAAGTTTCAAACCATCTAGCGCCATGCCGCCATAATTTGCCACATTACCTGTAATTTCAAAATTCGCTCCAATGTTTATTTCGTTGCTTTTTTCTTCACTGCCACAGCCTGCAAACAGAGCACCCATCATAGACAGCCCCAGAACGGCACTTGTCATAGCTAAACATTTTTTACTTAAGTTCATACGCTATTCCCCCTATTTTAGTAAAAGATCAAATAATTCCTCAGTATATAAACCACTGTGCTGTGTAGCACCTTCCCGTCTAAGTTCATATGCTAATGGAAACTATTATAGTTTACATATTTACAATAGTCAATAGGATTTATATTATTTTTGTATTTATTTCCCCCTTAAATTATCGCTTTTATATTGTTTGCAGTGGACAATATTATTTTATTTTTATTATACAGCTGCACAAAACTGATTCATCATGGCAAATGTCTAAAGCATTGATCAAGCTCTGCGATTTGTTCAGATGATAAGGTCTGGCGCTGTTTTACCATGCTTAACGTATACTTGCCAAGTTCACGATAAAGCTGTGCCTGACTGGGAATCCGCGCATCTATTCTTTGCAGTTGCTGATTGATTGTTATGACATCACCTCGCAAAATAGGACCTGTAAGAGCCTGTAATGTCCCATAGGTTTCAATATTAGCCAACGTCCCCTGTAAAATGGGGTGCAAAGCTTTGATTGCCTGATTTTCATCAACCCCAAACGTTTTCATCAACATTGCTGCACTGTGCAATAAGGCGGTTAAATAATTGGAAGCCAGACAGGCAGCCGCATGATAGACTGCTCTAGATTCTGGTGGCACATACATACAAGTTCCGCTAAGTTTTTTCACAAGGTCCTTTGCTTTGACAATTGCCTGTTCATCCCCATCAATGGCAAAATAAGAACCACCTATATTCTTGAGACCTGCTTCAATATTGGAAAAAGACTGTAATGGATGCATGGACCCAACGGCGACACCAAAACTTCTTAGCCCCGCCAATATTTCAGCGCTTTGTGAACCGCAAACATGAAAGACTACTTGACCAACCCGCATTTCACCTGAAGTTATAAGTATATCTACTACATTCTCTATTTCACGATCCGGCGTAGCAATCAATATAATATCCGCGGCTCTGGCAACAAGTGCCGTCTCCTGACAAAACATCACTCCGATTCGATCCGCCAATATTTTGGCTGAATTGCTACTTCCCCCTGACACGGCACAAATCATAACCCCCTGCCGCTGTAAAGCAAGTGCCAAAACGGACCCGACTTTCCCCGCACCAATAATACCAACTTTATTCATTATGATTTACAACCTCCTACCCAAATTTTATGTTACAGCACTCAAAATAAGCATGCATACTGGCTGCATAACACACATATCTTTTAAAATGCTTAAATCTTTGCTAGCTGTTCTTCCATGAATTCTTTGAATTTAGCCTGTGGCATTGGTCTGGCATATAAAAAGCCCTGCGCAAAAACACAGTTAACACTCATCAGCATGTTTGCCTGTTCCTTCGTCTCTACACCTTCACAAATCACCTGCATATTGAGTTTGTGCCCCATTTCAATAATTTTCTCTAATATATCACGCGTTCGTACTGAATCTTCCGATGCGACTAAAAAGCTGCGATCCAGTTTCAATACATCAAGCGAAATTGCATTCAAAAGCATTAAAGATGAATACCCAGAACCAAAATCATCCATAGACGTCAAAAAGCCCAAATCTTTGATAGCCGCAAAAATCGCTTTGCTTTCAACAACATCTTGTAAATCGGCAAAAGCCGTTTCCGTAAGTTCCAATTCAATACTCCCTGCTGGTATTTTGTAGCATTCAACCAGCTTTCCTAGTTTTTTCAAATAGTCTTTTTCGGAAAGATGCAGCCTTGACTGATTCACAGAAATCGGCACCACAAGTTGGTCAGCCGCAAGTTTTGCACTGATAAATTTACAAACTTCTTCCAAGACATAAAAATCAAGCTGGATAATAAATCCATTGTTTTCAAAAATCTCAATAAATTGTGCCGGATTCAAAAAACCATTGTGGCTACTGTTCCAACGAACTAGCGCTTCCGCCCCCATCATTCGATTATTTTTCATATTGAATTTAGGTTGATAATAAACTTCAAACTCACCATTTTGCAGTGCTTGTTCCATATGATTTTCGATTTCTCGATGCAAAATCAATTCTGCTTTGATTCGTTCATCAAAAAACATAAATGAATTGGCACTATTTTGCACTTCATAGCAAGCTGTTTCCGCATAATCAATCGCTTCCGTAATGAGCATATGATTATCCGGTACTAGATAGATACCAAGTTTGACACTGAGACGGATAAACGTATTAGAATCTTCATAAACACTAAACTGCTGTACCCATGCTTTTATATCAGACTCAAAAACTTCATTATTTTCATAAACCACCAAGCATATAAAATGTGCGCCTTGAGATCTTACCGCAATATGATCTTCACTTTCTTTGCGTCGCAAGACAGTCCCTATATATCGCAATATTTTTTTACCAAGTTCACGTCCGTAACACTCATTTATAACGTCAAAACGATTAATATCAAAAGAAATCACTGCATACTGTTTCCCTACATTCTCACGAATCAATGCTGGCATATTTTCTTCAAACCAACGTAAATTTTTCAACCCTGTCAATTCATCCTCATAAGCAAGTTCATTCACATGCGATAAATGTTTTTTGCGCATATATAAAAAACCCAATAAAAGCAAAATCACCGCTCCCAAAAATAAAACACTGCCCACAATAATTTGCACAGGATTTGCATACACATAATCGAGCATCGTCATTTTCCGTTTTGCTAATAAAGTATTCTTATTGATAATTTGTGTCACTTGTGCCGAACCAAGATGATTGATTTCTCGATTTAATATCTTAATTAAAATCGGATTTTGATCAAGATTGATTCCCATACTGATTTTATGAGAAAACTCTGGATTTAAGGTAGCCTGCAAATTACGATATTTGCTTTCACTCAATATTTCTTGTGCAGTATAACTGTTTAGATAAGTCACATCGGCGCGTCCAGTTTGAACAGCATCAAGACAGTCTTCCATCGTTGGATAATATTGAATATCCTCCTTGGCATAGTTTTTATCTACATAAATCTGATTGAAAAAACGTCCTTCCTGACATGCTACTTTTGGTTTATCGGCTAGATATCCTCTTTTACTTAAAGCAATATATTGCAATTCTAAATAAGGAAAGGTAATCTTAATACCACTATTTTCTGCTATTCCATAGTCTTGAATAAAATCGCAAATTAGATCTGCTTTGCCCTGCTGTAAAAGTTTTACAGCTTCCACTTCATTTTCTGCTTGAATATAGACAAGCGGGATACCAATATCACTGGAAAAGCGTTTCATAAGATCACCAACGATGCCTTTGTGATCAGCATTGACAAAATACGAATACGGTCTCTGATCTTGTGTAATAATCACTACTAGTTTTTCTTTATCACGCAAATACTTTTTTTCTTCCGAAGACAAAATAAGCGCAGCGGATCCGTCGGAAACATAATATTTTTGATAAAGACGTGATTCAATTTGAGGATCATCCAGACGCAATTGCATCATAGCTTCATTCAATTCCTGCAGCAATCCGGCATTGCCTTTTTGTACCGCAGCATAAAAAGGCAACGGTGCGAAACTAGCTACAATCCGCTCCGTATCGGAACGCCGCAAATTATTCAAGCCAATTGCATCAATTTTTTCCGTTTGCAGAGCTTCTGTCAAAGACTTTTCATCAGGATAGAACTTGGGGATTATGCTAAATCCATGAATTTTACTAAACTCTTCAAAAGCAGAATTACGAAAGCTGCCTTGCAACATGCCAACAGTAAGACCATCCAGACTATGATAATCATCTCTTGTATACATATCATCCGCCGCCCGCACCGACAAAACCGCATAATTTACACCAAACGAAGCTTCCGAAAAATCATATTCCTGCCGACGTACTGGTGAATCAGCAAGACCTATCATCAAATCAATCTGCCCCGATTTTAATCGATCCAAAGAATCGGTCCAAGTACCCTCCACATATTCATATTTCCAACCAGCATAATCTGCTAACTCCTGAAGATATTCATACTCATAACCACTGCGAGACCCATTCGCATCATAATTCATATAACCACTCAATGGAACATAGCCCACACGAACCGTCCGAATTGACGCAGAATAGGCAAATTTAGGCAAGCAAAAAATAAAACTGAATAAAAGAACTGTCACAACCAAAATTTTCTGTTTGAAACAAAACATCTTTCAGCCCTCCTTATATTCCCAGCCATATGCTCTTAATCATTTCACAAAATATCTGAATGATTAATTTCTTTAACCTAAAAGCTTCGAGTTTCCGCGATGAAGACCTGCTAAATAAAAACATCCCTAAAAATTTTATTTTCCACTAAAAAACACTAGACTATTTGTGGCTCTTTGTATATAATAAATTTGCTGTTACGTTAAGTAACTTACTCAAAAGCAATTATTCTATTTTATTTTTGACCAAGCCACTGTGCTTGGTCTTTTTTTTATTGCCTACATTTACAATAAAAAAATGGATTTACTACCGATCCGTATAGTAAATCCATTTAAGTCAAAACTTTATATTAAGCAACCTGCTTTAGATAATCAATTACGAGAACAGCTGCAGCTGAATCTTTGACTGTTTCGACAAGTGCTGCGAGTCGTTTTGCTACGACATCACTATAACTAATATGTCCACATTGGATACAAACAAACGATGGTACATTTTTTACAATGACCATACACGGTTCCAAATCGACCATAAAGGTAGTTTCCTTACTCATCAACCGGCTTTTGCATACATAACAATTCACATGTATCCCCTCCATGTTCTTTCTTCAGAAAAATGTTTGAATCCTCTATGTTTAATTAACTCATTATAGCATAAGCAATTCAATAAAAGCAGAAAATAATAATTTTTAACGACAAAAAAAGTATCGCATCTACGATACTTTTTTATATTAAATAAATAAATTTTCAAATGGCTGGGGTAGCTGGATTCGAACCAACGAATGCGGGATTCAGAATCCCGTGCCTTACCAGCTTGGCGATACCCCAAGTTGACTTTTTTTTGCACTGTCAATGTTAAATATTATAATATTATTTTTTAAAAATGTCAAATTTTTTTTATTTTAGTCGCTTTGTCCCATTTTATTAAATTTTGCTGTATAATTTTGTATAACAGTTCGATTAAAACAATGTATAGGAGTTACTGCTTTTATGGAAGACATCATTTGGAAGGAAAAATTGCTTCGCCGAACAGCTAGACGATCCTGGGAACTGCTCGCTCTCATTGTTGTTTTTTCTTTCTTACTTGGAGCTTGGTCTTGGTATTTTTTTATCTATATAAAAACACCAGAATATGCTTTACATAACATTCAGTCAGCAATCAAGTCCCACGATATCGAAAATTTTCGCAAATCAGTTAATATGGATATTTTATTACCAAAAGCATATGATGATTTGACTACGGATATGTTTAGAGATGATAAAACCTTGCCGCCTAAAACAAAAACACTATTCGAAAATTTTTATATATTAATAAAACCCATCGTCATATCCGGCATCCAAGATGATATCTCACAATATGTCAATACAGGTCTTTGGAAAAAAAATGAAGAAAAAGGTTCTATTTTAAAAGGACAACAACTCGGTATTGATTTTGACGAATTAATTGAACGCTCAAATTTACGAAATATTGATTTTAAACAAATTGCTTCTATTCAAAAAATTGGAAAAACCGCTATAGCTGAAATAAATATCTGTGAAGAATATACAAAAACCGACTTTACCTTATGTGTCCGATTAGAACAAGAAAACAACGGAAATTGGCAGGTCGTTTACATTGAAAACTACAAAGATTTTTTAAATACAATCCAAACGATTCAGGAGAAAGACATCGCTACCTATCTGCAGTCTACCCAAGCTATTATCAGCAGTCACAATAAAACAGGGGAAAAACAGCAGGAAAAATTCCACAATATCATGCAATTAGAGCAAGCCAGCTTAACCGACCTGCAGCGCTTAAAGCTGCAATCGTTTATTGAGAGCGAAGTCATTCCTGATAATGAGGCACGTGATGCCGAACTAAAAAGTGTTGCTATCCCAGCGGGTGCTAAACATCTTCATACCTTACGCCTGCAAGTCGACACACTGACCATAGCCTCTTGGAAAAATTTTCTTGACAGCATGATGCAAAATAATCAAAAACAACTTGAAGAAGCTGAATCTTTACACAAACAAGCTTTAGAAATTGATCAAAAAGTATCAAATATTATAAAACATGCCGCGACGAGTCGAGAATTAACAAAAATTTTATAAAATAAATTCACTATAGGTAATTAAAGAATTTGTGGCAGCATCTCTCTGCTCCATTTAAAAGTTAAAATTCTTTAATTCAATACATATACATTAAAGGATGGTGAAAAAATAAAAATAAATTCATTTTTATTTTTATTTTCTATTATGCAAAATACAATACAATCAAGATTTCAGATAATTGCCCCGATTTCTGGAAAAACAATGGCGCTCAAAAATGTGCCTGATCCAGTCTTTGCTGACAAATTAACCGGTGACGGTCTCGCAATCATTGCGGATGGAGATTATGTACTCGCTCCTTGCGATGGAATTATTACTTTGTTTTTTACAACAAAACATGCCTTTGCCATTACAGCCGACAATGGTATCCAAGTGCTCGTTCACGTGGGTCTTGATACCGTTATTTTAGATGGTCGTGGTTTTACGGCTCTCCATACAACAGGCGACCAAGTGATGACCGGCACTCCAATTCTAAAGCTGGATCGCCCATTCATCAAAGCAAAAGGAATGAATTTGATCACCCCTGTTTTAATTGTCAATTATGAAAAAGTGACTAAACTGAATGCCAATTCAAATTCTATCGTTGAAGCCGGCAAAACATCCGTTATCGAATACAGTTTGTAATATTGCCGTTTTTAAACGTTAAAGATGCCGCCTGCGTAAACAATAATAAAACAGCCGGCGGCATTTAGTCTGCTTACTTTTTCATAAAATCTTCAGATAGGTCTGCCATTATAAGAAGAGAATATATATTTATATCAAATGCACTAGAACAACATTAAAGAATTTTGTTTTTTAGCATTCTGCCAGAAAAAGACTATATGAATCGTTTTCTTTTTCGTAATGCGACAACCCCGCTAACTACTAACGATCGTCAGTAATAAAGCTTTAATTCGCTAAAATCAATACTGGTGCTTTACATAAAGGAGCTATTTTATGAATTTAGAACCACGTCGCAATCAGCGACAAAAACGACACCTCAGCCGTTGGGGAGTTTTTTTATTGCTGGGACTTTTTCTACTCGGCAGCATCGCTGGTGCTGCCTATTATTTATTTGAACCAGAACAAAAAGCAAACGTTTCCCCAGATCGTATGGTTGCCTTAGACAAAATGAATATTATGATTATGGGGGTTGATAGTCGAGAGGATGATGTCGGACGAAGTGACACTTTAATGGTAGCGACAGTCGATCCGACAAATGAAAAAATCTCCATATTATCGATTCCACGTGATACCCGTGTGAAAATTGCTGGACATGGCTATGATAAGATAAATCATGCCTTTGCCTTTGGCGGACATGATCTATCAAAGAAAACCGTTGAAGATTTCTTAAATATACCGATCGATCATTATATCGTAATCGATATGCAGGCTTTCAAACGGATTATCAATGCCATAGGCGGTGTTGATATCAATGTAGAAAAACCTATGCATTATGAAGACCCCTGGGATGATGAAGGCGGTCTTGTCATCAATTTAGCTCCAGGACTCCAACACATGGATGGTGATACGGCGATTGAATATGTCCGTTTTCGTGATGAAGAGGGTGATATTGGGCGAATTAGAAGACAGCAAAAGTTCATGCGAGCTGTGTTAAAAAAGCTTTCCTCCACCGATATTATTACCAAACTGCCTGGAATTATTAAAGAAATAAGTTCAGCTGTAAAAACGGATCTATCCATTCCTAAGATGCTAAGTCTTGCTGGTATTTTAAAAACAGCCCATGAAAATCGACTCACCACTGAAATGGTTTCCGGTACCCCTTTATTTATTGATGACATAAATTATTGGATTCCTAATATCTTAAAACTTCGTGAAACCTTAGCACAGACGCTGGGTATTGATATCACACCTCAAATGACTGCCATTATGCGCCGAGAAGATGAAGAATACAAGGCTTCCCTGCCACAAATAACTTCCGGTCCGGTCAGCCGCGACAAACCACTCAGCAGTCCTACGAACCCAAAAGAGGTCACACCTCCGGCAAAAATATCTTCCAATAAAACGTCCGACAATAAACAGCCCTCTACTACAAAACCCAATTCTCCAACAGAGGTAACGAAAACAAATGAACCAACTAAACCATCTGTTCCCCCTGTACAAAAAATACAATAATCCACTAAAAGCCTTGTGAACCAAAACGTCTGGTTCACAAGGCTTTTTTCGTAAACAAACTAATCTAATAGAAGTTGAGCGAATTTTTTTGAACAACCAAGGTGGGTCGTAAAGAAAACATAGAATTCAAAAAAAAATTATTTTTATTGCAATAAAAAGCTTTTTTTTTTGTCATACTGATGTACAATGAAATAAAGGATATTTTGTTTTTAGAAAGAACGTTTATTCATAAGAGGATGGTGGCTTCATTGACAAAACCTACTAAAAAATTAGATTTGCTTATTATCGGCGGCGGAGTTGCTGGTTTAACTGCCGGAATGTATGCCGGACGCATGAATCTTAAAACATTGATTTTAGAAAACGAATTGATTGGCGGGCAAATTGTCAATGCTCATGGCATTGAAAACTATCCCGGTTTTTTATCCATCAAGGGCAGTGAACTTGTTGGGCGTATCCAAGAACAGGCTACGGCAGCAGGAGCAGCAATTGATGAATTTGATACGATTCTTTCGGTTCAATTAACTGCTGCAGAAAAAATTATTGAAACTGAGACGATGATTTATAAACCACACGCTGTTATTATTACATCCGGCATGATGCGCCGAAAGCTCCCCATCGCCGAAGAAAAAAAATTTCTCAGCCGCGGTATCCATTATTGTGAATTATGCGATGGTCATATGTATCAAAATAAAATTATCGCTGTCGTTGGTGGCGGCAATGCTGCCGTTGATGCCGCAAATTTTCTTGATAAATATGCACAAAAGCTTTATATAATCCATCGTTCACCACAGCTTACAGCTGATCCGATTTCACAAGATAAACTCTTGAAAAATCCTAAAGTTACATGTTTTTTAAATACAACTATTTTAAAAGCCGAAGGGGCTACATCACTTAAATCGATACTTTTGGAAGATAAAAAAACGCATGAGCAACAAACGCTTAAAGTCGATGGTATTTTCGTCAATATTGGTGTTGTACCAAACAGCCAATTATTTAAAAATGATATTGCGATAGAAAAATCTTCTGGACATATTATTGCCGGTGAAACCTGTGAAACCAATATTCCTGGTGTTTTTGCCGCTGGTGACATCAGAACCAAACAAATCCGCCAGCTTACAACGGCAACAGCAGACGGAACCGTCGCTGGCTTATTAGCCGAAAAATATATCCAGCAACAGAAAGAAGGAAAATAAAATGGTAAAAATTTATTCCACACCTGAATGTCCTTGGTGCCATAAAGTAAAAAATTATTTAAAATCGAAAAATGTTGAATATCAAGATTTCAATGTTGAAGAAGACGATGCCGCCCGTGATGAACTTTATAAACTCACGAACGACCTTATCGTGCCAGTAACTACAATCGACGGCAGCACATATGTAACGAGCTTCGACAAAGCAAAACTGGATGAAATGATAGGACTCAGCTAAGTTCACCCAGCTGTATGAAGCCCCTTGCAGATATTACTATAGATGACAAAAAATATATAAAAGGAGTATTGACTATGAGCATTTATGATTTTAAAGTAAAAACAATTAAAGGTAAAGAAAAAGATTTAGGCGATTACAAAGGTAAAGTCGTTATCATCGTCAACACCGCAAGTAAATGTGGATTTACTCCACAATATGAAGAATTGCAAGCGTTATATCTCAAATATAAAGATCAAGGTCTTGAAATATTAGGGTTCCCCAGTAATCAGTTCGCAGAACAAGAACCTGGCACCAATGAAGAAGTACAGCAGTTCTGCAAGGTGAATTTTGGCGTAACATTCCCATTATTCGAAAAAGGTGACGTCCGCGGCGATCATGCTCAACCATTATTTAATTACTTAACCTCACAAGCACCTTTTAAAGGCTTTGATGAATCCCATCCTGTAGCAAAAGGTCTGCTCAATGCACTTAACACAAAATTCCCTGAATTTTTAAAGGGAGATTCTATAAAATGGAATTTCACAAAATTCCTCATCAATAAAGACGGAGCTGTAGTCAACCGTTATGAACCAACAACTGTACCATCGGCGATGGCTGCAGATATTGAAAAATTATTATAAAAAGAAACAAAAAAAGATCCGAAACAATCATCTAGAGTGATTGCTTCGGATCTTTTTTATACTATTTATTAGATTATATATTACAATATCAAAAATGTGCACCACCACCACTTGCGGCTGCCTGACCCAATTCGGTAATTTCTATAATGGCCCGTTTAGTAATATCCAACATTATTTTTATTTCTGCCTCCGTACTACAAAGCGGCGGCATAAAGACAATAACATCCCCTACCGGACGAATAAATAGACCATGCTCACGTGCCTTCATACAAACGATGGCTCCCATTGTCTGTGTCCAGTTATACGGAGTTTTTTTGCCTTTATTCAGTATGAGTTCAATGCCCACAATCATACCACACTGCCGAGCATCACCCACATGCGGCAAACTTTTGATGCCTTGCAGGATTTTATCTATACAAGCAATTTTTGCCTGCAGCCCCTCAATGACGTGATCTTTAGCAAAAATCTCTAAGCTGGCGATCCCAGCCGCACATCCCAGTTGATTGGCCGTATAGGAATGCCCATGATAAAAGGTTTTTTTCTCAGCCATCGTACCCAGAAAAGCATTATAAATTTCATCTGTTGCCATCGTTGCTGCCAAAGGCAGATACCCACCTGTAATTCCCTTTGATACACACATCAAATCTGGGCTGACTGCTTCATGCTCACAGGCAAACATTCGTCCAGTCCTGCCAAAACCCGTAGCAACTTCATCGGCAATAAGCAAGACATCATATTCTTTGGTCAGACGCCGCACCCCGCTTAGATAACCTTTTGGTGACATAAGCATACCTGCTGCAGCTTGTACTAGAGGTTCAATAATGAGCCCAGCAATCTCTTTATGATGCTCTTTAAGCAACGTTTCCAGTGCATCAAGACAATACGATGTAAATTCTGTTTCAGTCTTCATGGAACTATGATAAAAAGAAGGCGACGGTATATGATATGGTTCAAATAAAAGCGGCTGAAAAATACGATGAAACAAATCCACACCACCAACGCTTACACTGCCAATCGTATCACCATGATACGCATTGTCCAGAGCAATAAACCTTGTTTTTGTACTTTTGCCGCGATGCTGCCAATATTGAAAAGCCATTTTCAGTGCCACTTCGACTGCCGTAGCACCATCATCTGAATAAAAAACTTTTTTGAGCCCTTCCGGTGCGGCTTCGACTAACATTTCTGCCAGCGTCGAGGCTGGTACATTGGCTAAACCTAAAGCCGTTGTATGTGCGGTTTTTCCCAGTTGTTCAACGATTGCCTGATTGATTTCAACTCGCTGATGACCATGAATATTGACCCACAAAGACGATACACCGTCATAATAGGTTTTCCCTTCCGTATCATAAAGTTTAATGCCTTTAGCCGACGTGATAACCGTTTGCGGTGATTCAATCCATTCTTGCATTTGGGTAAATGGGTGCCATATATAGGTTTTATCTTTTGCTTCGATTGTATTCATCTTTATCCACCTTTATCCGATAATTTGTAAAATAGCTTCGATTAAGAAGTTTTGTTCTGCGATAACAGCAAGATTATCCGTACAATTTTTAATGACACTAAGGCGCTTCGACTTTGGCATACGTCCCAGTATTGGCAGCTGCGTTAACTGTTTAATATATTCGATATTGCTTGCTTCTAAAATACCAGCATGTTCTTCATCCCACATATTAAAAACAACCCCGGCAATCTGCAGTTGATGTTGTTTAGCATATTCATACGTTAAAACAATGTGATTAATACTTCCAAGTCCGGGCTTGGCAACAATCAGTGCGGGGAGTTGTAGACGCTGCATAAGATTCATAATAAGATAATCTTGCCAAAGCGGTGCTGTTATACCGCCGACCCCTTCCACCAGTACAATATCATATTGTTTCGCATGCTCCAGCAAATTGCCAATGATTGTTTCCATATCAATCTCGATTGAACTGACTCGAGCTGCAACTGCGGGCGTCAGTGCTGGCTCTAAACACACTTCATTTACTTCCTGGCGCCGCTCCTCACCAATACCTGCCGCTTGCATAAGAAAGCTCGCATCTTCTGATAAAAGCTGCCCATCTGCTCTTAAAATGCCACCTGATGCCAAAGGCTTAAACACGCCAACATTTTTACCACGTGCTTTTAATGCCGCCGCAATAGCTCCGGTAATCATTGTTTTCCCAATTTCTGTATCAGTTGCTGTAATAAATAAACCTTTCATATTGAATCCATCTCCCCGATTCTTGAATCTAGCTATATATAGTATTAAAATAATTTTCAATATTGTAATAATAGTAAACTTTAATATTATTAGCGGTTAACCATTGTTGTGAAAATTTTTGCTCGTTCTCACTCACTCCTTTCACGAATAAATGAACCCATAACAAACTCTATTATAGAAATAAGCCTCCATATTGTCAACCAATAATTTATATGTGGTTAACTTAATAAAAAAAAGAAAAAAAATGTCATCCCTACTTTAACGACATTTTTTTTCTTGATATAGCCACTATTTATTTAATTTTTATTGTAGGTTCTATACATTTTAATAGGTTCATCATTTGGCTGCAATGACCAAATACCACATGGGCAGGTACCTGCACAGATACCACAGCCAATACATTTATCTGGATCTGAAACATATTCAAACGTACTATCTTCCGCTTCAGATCGTGAAATTGCTTTTTCCGGACAAGATTCGATACACATACGACAATCACGGCAGGTGCCACAACTAATACAACGCACATGATCCTGTGATGCATCTGGTAAATCACAATGATGACATTTTTCAAAATAAGCTTTAGTTATTCGCTGCGCTGGAATTTGCTCTTTTTTCACCAATGGAGTAATTGGTTCACCAAGTGCATACGCCGCTGCCGAATTTGCTGCATTGATGCCTGCACCAATTGCATCAACTAAACGACCAGGTTTAATAACATCCCCTGCTGCAAAAACGCCCTCCATAATAGATTGATCTTGTTTAGCTACAATCCAATCACGGAATTTCTTAATTTGATCCTGTGGCAAATAATCCAGAATTGGAGCCTCACCAATTGATACAATCACCATATCACCGGGAATAAAGTTACCACCGCCATCGTAAAGACCATCATCTGTAATTTTAGCCGTCATAAATGGCCAAATCAATCTTCCGCCTAACTCTTCAACATGCGCAATTTCTTTTTTAAATGCTGCTGGTTTTTGCACATCAATACAGGTTACTGTTTCAGCACCCATCTGATAAGCACCTACCGCTGTATCCATACCGGAGTTACCACAACCGATAACAATGACATGTTTCCCAATTTTAGGTGTTTCACCACGATTAACAGCTTTTAAGAAATATAGACCTTTGACGAGTTTCTCGGCACCTTCCCACGGGAAAAACCTCGGATTATGTCCGCCAGTAGCGACAACAACTGAATCATATTGTTCTTTTATTTCATTAAATTTAGCTGCATCAACCATATAAGAAGATTTAAATTCCACCCCCATATCGACAATGCGTTGCAATTCAGTTTGTAATAACTCTTGTGATAAACGACCACGTGGAATAACCTGTTCCAATTTCCCACCCATTTTAGCAGCATCATCATAGACAGTAACAAGATGTCCTTTACGAGCCAATTGCCAAGCAGCGGACAGACCAGCAACGCCTCCACCGATAACCGCAATTTTTTTACCAGTCTTGTGTGTTGGCGGATCAATTTTTGCATATACGGAACTAAACCCCAGTTCACCTATTTGTACTGCTTCATCAATCGTTGCCCTTGTACAGCCTTCCATACAAAGATTCGGACAAACCGATCCGCAGACCGATCCTGGAAATGGTGTATAGTCTAAAACCAGTTTATAAGCTTCTTCAAGCTTGCCTTCACGAATCAAGTCATAACGGCGTTGTGACGGAATCCCCGCCGGACAATTAAATTCACAAGGAGCAGCATATTTAGCATTGTCCCAAGACGGAATCCGTTGCCGATAAAGCCCTGTTACAACTGTACTTTTTACGTCAAAATCATCCATTGCCACATCACTAAAAATACCACCTTTCACCCAATCATTCAGGCGAAAATCCTTAAAATCAGGTTTTGGTTTTGGTTGATGTTCTTCAAAGGACAATGGTCTTAATTTATGCCATTGGCTCCAATCAGTTAAAGTATCGCGAAGGTCTGGACGCTCAATGGAGACCAAAAATGGATCAATCCCACTCTCTAAAAAAGCAATATCATCCGCTTCTAAATCAAGCAGTTTTATATCTGAAGCATACCCATTAGCCTTGCCGCGAAAATATACAATCCCGCCAACCATACCGACACAGGCACGATCACCTAAAACTGAGGTAAAATCTTCGCAGTCCACACCACAAACAACGGCACGACCACCGCCCATGAATTCAAACGAAAAACTACCGACATTTTTTAAGATCCAAAGTTCTGGTTCATCATAAAGCGGATCATGTTTCATCAAAGAGCCGGAACGCGTACCCGCTCTGCCACCAATATAAATTTTACCGCCAGCCGAGCAATGCCCAGCGGTATCACCAGCATCGCCTTTAATTGTGATCTTACCACCAGCATTCAACCAGCCCACATCGGCTGAAGCCGATTCATCAACAATAATTTCTGTATTATCTAAGCACATCGAACCAACACGCTGACCTGCATTCGTTACATGGAATGTCAGTTTTTTACCTTCCGGATGCCATAATGGTCCACCAATATCATGCTGACCGGAAGCTACTATATCAAAATCGGTTTCACCATTGGCCACAGCTTCACCGATTGCCAATAACAAGTCTTGTGTAGACATACGTTCGTGTCCTTGTAATGTATCTATTTTAAACATGATTCACGCTTCCTCCTTAGCATACATATTGAATACCGAGTTTATCGGCAATGGATTTGTCTGTTGATACCAATGCGTCACTCCGCCCAACAGGTAGAGAGCTATTGCCGATAGGTGCCATTAATTTACGCAATTCTTGATCAAATGCCAATACATAATCAACAATTTTTTGTGCACCACGATCAACATCCAAACGCTTTACAAGACGAGGGTCTTGCGTACAGATACCTGTTGGACATTTCCCTGTATTACAAGAATTACAACGCCCATGTTCATTCCCCACACAACCAAGCAGCTGGATGAGCAATTTGCCGCAAAACACACCATTGGCCCCCAGACAAATCATCTTAAACGCATCTGCCGCGGCATTTCCAGTCATACCGATACCACCGCCAGCATAAAGCGGTATTTGACCTTGCAGCCCCTGTTTTACAGCCGCCAGATAACATTCGCGCAGTTTCGAAACAACTGGATGTCCTGTATGATCCAATGAGATTTCATTAGCCGCACCAGTACCACCCTGAATCCCATCTAAAAAGAAGCCACCGCATATTTTATAGGGATCACGCAAAAGATTATTGTATACCGATACAGACGTAGCGGAAGCCGCACATTTAATAGCCACTGGTACACGAAAGCCAAAAGCTGCATTTAAAGATAAATGCATTTTCTGAACTGATTCTTCAATTGAATACAAGCCTTGATGATTCGGTGGTGAAGACAACGTTGCTTTTGGTACCCCACGAATAGCCTGCACATGTTCCGCCACTTTTGCTGCTGGTAAAAGTCCGCCATCCCCTGGTTTTGCTCCCTGCCCGATTTTAATAAGTACACCGGCCGGATCAACTTTCATTCTAGGCATTGCCTGAATAATACGATTCCAGCCAAAATGCCCCGAGGCAATCTGTAAAATCATATATTGAAGCGACTCCGATTCCATGAGTTTCACTGGCATTCCGCCTTCACCTGAGCTCATCCGAACCGGCAATCCACATTTTTCGTTTAAATAAGCAGTCGCCATCGCCACGGATTCCCACGCCCTTGTTGATAATGCGCCAATCGACATATCCGAAAAAATTAACGGATAAATCCAATTGACAGGTGGTGTTTTTTTCGCTAGGCTGAGTTTACCGTTTTTTAAATTAAATGGTAATTCATGCGGCGATAAAACACGACCAAACGGTGCTCGAATATCGAACGTATGACGCTGTGAATCAAGCGATGGATCGGTCATCTGGCTGATTCGCCCCACAATAATGCTATCAAAGGTCCTCTGTGCATTAAGATTCGTACGACCACCACGTTTTATCGGTCCATTATCGCGAGATAACAGTGTTTTTCTAGTATCTTCATTTCGAACTGGACGAATTGCATTATTTGGACAGACTTTTTCACACATTCCACAACCTACACAGGCATCCGCCAAGGATGCTTTTTGTTTAATCACAGGAATTGCAATCTGTCTATGTTTCGGATTTGGCTGTGCCCCTTTGGACACAGTAATCGAACGGCGTGACATCGTCGGTTCAATTGCATTAAATGTACATGATGCTACGCAGCTGCCACACATTGTACAGCGTTCCTGATTATATTCAATCTTCCAATTAAGATCATTGATGCCAATGTCTTGTGTTCTTACTGTTTCCATCTCTGTACCTCCAAATCGTTGTTGATAACAACAACTTCACGTTCATTCGGATAAATGTCTTTCGACATATCACGATTTGGTAAAATTTCATTAAGTCCGCAAACTTCGGAAGAGATTGCAATTATCGTATCATCTCCGCCCACGACCACTGGACGCAGCTTTTTAGAGTCACAGCACGTAATCATTTCACCGCTTGGCAAGACAGCAATAATCGTATTCGGACCATTGATTTCCAAATGAGCCAAAGATTGACGAATTGCCTGTAATACCTCTTTATCTTCCCGTGCTTCAATTTCGGCAAAAGGCAAAGGTGTGATAACATGTTTGTAATATTCGATTGGCCATTTGAGTTCATGCAAGACATAATGAAGTGTATATAAAAAATTTTGTGAATCAGATTCAAATCCGATATACCCATGATGTAATGATTTCTGAAATTCTTTATTTTTCGTATAAAACGTATTTTCACCATTCGCACACAATGTATACCCTTGCAAAAAGAAAGGATGAGCTGCATAACGAACAATATCATAATTTGTATTTTGGCGACACTGCACTACGATGCTTTTAGCTACCAAACAGCCATTATCATCCCACAGTCTAAAGTAAGTAGCAATGTCACGTGGATCACCAATTTCTTTAAGGGTCAGTACATCCGGCCAAAAAGAATAAACAAATCCTTCTCCTTGATCTTCTAGTAATTTACGGAGTGCTAACCGAATATCTAACAGTAATGTTTCGCGTTCAGCCTGCGTTTTTTCATTATAATGTTCAGGATAATCATAATTGCGGAAAATATAATATGGCATTGCCTGAATATCAAGTCCAGGCTGTTTATTCGGTACCGGAATCCATTCAGCCAACTGCACAAAATTGTGGCTATCCATAAAATCTTCCACTAACTCAGCCCCACGCTGAGTACAGGCTAAAGACAACAATGGTTTATCTTTATAATTTGAAAAAATCCCATATAAATCCTGCATAACCATAGCAAACCCTGAATTATCATGCCCTTCCTGCTGTGGAAGCATCAAATGCAAGGCTTTTGACGGATGAACGGGTACTTTACTCTTGATTGAACCAATTCTACACATACTTTTCTCCTCCATAAATATACAAAATTCAAATGCTTATTTTAAATGAAATATCCAGCTTCTAAAAGAAGTACAATGATATGTCTCCATTAATAAATAGTCAATAAAAGACCACATACCAACTACAATGTATCGTGTCTGGTACATGATCTTTATCAGCACCATTGCCGGTAAATCACAATCTATCTCTTTAGATGAAAGAAGACGATATAGTATATATCGTCTTCTTTTTACAGAAACGAATTATTCCGTGTGATGAGTACATTTGTTTCGTTGCATTGCATTTAAATGTAACGTAATTATAATTATAAGAATGTAATCTTATACTGTCAATATGCATATACCGTTGCAATTTTCTGAAAATTTTTCAATTCCAGCCATATTTTTCACAAAATACATTTACTATGCTGTATATATATACATACTATGTGTCAATATGCATAGGAATCATTTTACATATATTCATATATATGGTCTACTGCATGCGATATACAAGCTTTATGAATGCATTTGCATTTAAACAGAAAAATTTTTGTACTGCATTGTTTTGCGGTATACACGAATACAATAATTTTTTTTTATGATACAGTAGCTTGATAATGTATTTTGTATATTTTTGTTTTTTTAATAAAATTTAAGCCAAAGTCTTAAAAATATAGAATGAATTAATTTTTTGCACCGAACAAGCGTTAGCAATAAATTTCATTGCCAGCACGACGCCCCTCTGGTAACCATCCCACTAAATAGTGCTGCAAAACTTAATTCACCATAGATAAAAAACGAGGCGGATAATTTTTCATCCACCTCGTTTATCACTCATTTCTCAAAAACGAAAAATATGTATCATGCTTTTTTAGATTGCACCAAATTAACTACATCTGCATCTTTTCGCTTTGCTTCCATATCACTATGCCCTGTAAATTTTGCACCTTCATCAATGCTGAGTATTGCAGCTTTCACATCACCAATCAATTGCCCGGATTTAAAAATCTCAAGCTTATTAGAAATATGCACATTACCTGTAACAATACCAGAGATAAGCATATTTTCGGCTTTCACATTACCGATAACTTTGCCCAATTCACCAATAATAACATCACCTGAAATTGCAATTTCTCCTTCCAGCTTACCATCAAGACGAATATTACCGCTGCCCTTAATTTCACCTTTAAGCTGCGTATTTTTGCCAATTATTGTTTCAATTTCACTATTTACGGTCATGCCTGTTGATTTTTTTGTATTGCCAAACATTTCACCACATCCTCGTCCGCTTAAACAAAATACAATTCAAACTATCTTGCCTTATTTAACACAATTCCTATAAATAACTTGCCGGATTCACTGGTTTCCCATTTACTCGTACTTCATAATGTACATGTGGACCTGTACTAAATCCAGTGCTGCCCATGTAGGCAATCACTTGTCCGCGTTTTACTTGTTGCCCTGTGGTTACTACGACTCGCTGTGCATGTCCATAACGAGTCATCACCCCATTGCCATGGTCAATATCGACCATATTTCCATAACCACCAGAATTCCAGCCAGCAGCCGTAACAATGCCATCCGCAGTTGCTACGATTGGTGTACCTGCATCATTTGCAATATCAATACCAGGATGAAAATCTGTTCCACCCCATCTAAGACCATAAGGAGAACTTATATCTCCCGTAGCTGGCCAAATCGAAGGCGTGACCGCTATGGCCTCCTGTTGCACCGAAATTTTTTCTTTAAGATCTTCCAAACTTTGCTTACGAATCGCAATATTTTTTTCAATGGTATCTAAGGTATCACTTACATTTTGAATATTAGGCTGAATCAAAGGTCCGCCCTGACCATCATGTGTGCCGCCTGCCCCCGGATTTGCATCTGTTCCATCATTGATAGAAGAAATTCGCCGAATTTCAGCTTCCATCTGATTAAGCTTATCAATATCATCTTGCAAGGTATTGGCTTTTTTAGCTAATTGCAAAATTTGTGACTGCTGAATACTATTTACCTGACGAAGTTCCGTAATTTCCGCCTGATCACTGCCCGCTAAATGCAGGCTATATGTAGAATACCCAAATGCTCCTATAAATAAAACAATCCCGATCGCAATCGATACAATACCATATTTAATTATACGAATCGGCAAACGAATGCTGCGTACTGTTTCACCTTGATGCGGAATAATTTTGATGGTATACTCCCGATGATCCGGTTTTTGAACTTGCTTATCCAAACAAAATCCTCCAAACTATAAATTATTTTAATATATATATCTCTCTCTGATTTTTAAAAAAAAATCTTGCACTATAATATTATAGCACAAGGTTTTCATCTTTTAAAGGTAAATTGCTGTAATTTTAATATGTGAGGGACAATTCGTATTGATCTCTATTCCCGTGCTTTTGCTAACGCTTGCAATTCTTCATCGGTCAATGTATAAGAGGATGCACCATTTATAATTGGTTTCGCATAAGTTCTTGACTCTTCCCGTCCAAATAAACTTGATAAAATAATACCATTATTATTATCATCAAGCAAAGCTACGGCATAACTCAAATCACTGCCAATTCCGTCAAAAGCACTGAAACGTACAATCCCTACTTTATGCAAAGATTTTTTGACCATAACATCAAGTCGTTTATTCTCTTGTTCAATTTGATTTGATTTTTGCACAGCATCTCTCACTTCATCGATATGCCCCATCAAGATATGTTCTATATTGGCGCCATCCGTCCCGTGCATCATCTTTTTATAACGTTTTTGCATATGTGATACATTTAAATAAATATTAATGATAACAATATACATTATTAACACTAGGATTCCTAATCCCCCAATGATGTAAAACATATTCCCCATCATAAAGTTCATAAAAACTACATTGTCTATCGCCATTTCCAAGTCTCCTTATTTCATTTATAACCAACCCAGCCAAACCAAAAGAACTGCTAATGGAATCGCTGGTAATAAATTCGCTGTTTTAATATTTACAATTTCAAGCATCGATAAACTAATTGCTACAATCAAAATCCCACCAACACCACTGAGTTCATGGATCATAGCCGTGGATACCACATCACCAAAAAAACCAGCTCCGATTGTGATGGCTCCCTGATAAAGCAAAACCGGAAAAGCTGAAAAAGCTACTCCAACGCCCATTGTAGCAGCAAAAATAACTGCTGCAATCCCATCAATCAAAGCTTTTGCATAAAGAATTGAAGCATCTCCCGTAAGACCAGACTGAATACTGCCAACAATAGCCATAGCACCAATACAAAAAACCAAAGATGCCGTAATTAAGCCTTTACCAACATCACCATACTGCCTACCAAATTTTTGAGTTACTTTGGCACCAAACCGATTGAGAATACTGTCTATATTGATGTATTCTCCTACCAAAGCTCCCAAAGCCAAACTCAAAATAACAATAATAATATTTTCACTCACCAATGCCATTTTAATACCAATCAAAAAAACAGCTAACCCAAGTGCCTGCATAATCGTTTTTTTATAACGACTGGATATACCTTGCTTCATTAACAAACCTAAAAAAGCCCCGGCAATGATTGCTAAAAAATTTACAAATACGCCTTTCATGCACTCTCCTTATTCCCTCTATATGCTTTGCCACCAAATTATTTTATCACAAATCGTCTGCATTACCTACGGAAAAGCAAAAATTTTTCACTCGTCTATATAACAAATTAAATATACAAAAACCAGCAATGATACAGTGACCTTCGCTATACTTCGTCATATATAAAAAGTATCTAAAAACAACTTTTTTAAACGATAAATTGACCCTGCTTCAAACTGCTCTGCATCACTGCTGGTTTCGTTAGTGTTTCTAAAATACGTTCCAAATCTTCCTCTGAATAAAATTCAATTTCAATCTTACTTTTTATTTTTCCTGAATGAATTTTCACTTTTGTTCCTAAAATAGATTGTAAATGATCTTCTGCTTCCACGACAAAAACTTCTTTTGGTTTTGGTATGTTCTCCTCACGTTCTTCACGATCTTTCAAATAGGTAGGTATTTTAATTAATTTTTTCACAAGATCTTCTACAGCTCGAGCTGATAAATTTTCCGCAATAATAAAATCAGCAGCATCTACCTGCAAATCTGCTTTCGTCAAGCCAAGTAAAGGCTTTGCCTGTCCCATGGTCAATGATCCATTGGCAATATAAGACTGAACCAGTTCGGATAAATTCAAAAGGCGTAGAAAATTAGCAATGTGTGAACGACTCCGCCCTACTTTTTGAGCAAGTAATTCTTGCGTAAACCCAAACTCTACCAGTAAGCGTTCATAAGCTCTAGCTTCTTCAATCGAATTTAGATCTTCGCGCTGTAAATTCTCAATCAAAGCAATTTCTGTCATTTCGGCATCACTATATTCTCGAACAATCGCCGGAATCGTCTTACACCCTGCCAGCTTCGAGGCACGCAGGCGTCTTTCACCAGCAATCAGTTCATATCCCAATCCTTTTTTACGAACAAGAACTGGCTGCAGAACACCATATTGAAGAACAGAATGCATCAATTCAGCTAACGATTCGTCATTGAATTCTTTTCTTGGCTGAAATTGATTGGGAACGATATCCTCCACCCGTAAAGCTTTGACTTTATCTTTGGTATCGGCATCGAGTCCCGTCGCATCTTGGATTAATGCTCCAAGCCCCTTGCCCAAGCCACTATGTGTTATTTTACTCATTTGCAATCACTTCTTTCGCTAAGGCACGGTACACTTCTGCCCCTTTTGATTTTGGATCATATTCAATAATCGGTTGTCCGTAAGAAGGTGCTTCACTGAGACGTACATTTCTTGGAATAACAGTTTGATATACACGTTCTTGAAAATGATTTTTGACTTCTTCCGCAACTTGCATCGATAATTTCGTCCGAGAATCATACATTGTCAAAAGCACGCCCTCTAACGTTAAAGCCGAATTCAAATTCTGCTGAACCAGTTTAACTGTATTCATCAGTTGTGAGACTCCTTCCAACGCATAAAACTCACATTGGATTGGCATTAAAACCGAATCAGCTGCGGTTAAGGAATTTAATGTAAGCAAACCTAATGATGGTGGACAATCAATAATGACATAATCATAGTTTGCTTTAATCTGATCAATCGCCCGCTTTAATTTTGTTTCGCGCGAAATAGCGGATACAAGCTCGACTTCCGCACCTGCCAACTCAATCGTAGCTGGCAATATATGTAAATTTTCAAAAATTGTTTTTTGAATAGCTTCTTTTATTGGTAATCCATCTACTAAAACATTATAAATCGATTGTTCAATTTTGGATTTATCTATCCCATAGCCACTCGTTGCATTACCTTGTGGGTCCACATCAACCAGTAAAACTTTTTTTTTCTCAGCTGCCAGACAAGCACTTAAATTAACGGATGTTGTTGTTTTGCCCACGCCACCTTTTTGATTGGCAATTGCAATCGTTTTCGCCACAACTGTCACCTTCTTTCTCCATTATCTATATATTATACCGTTTAAGAATAGACTCTCTTTAAATTTATTGAATTCCACAACTTTTATACTTTATCCTGCTATTGCATGACGAAAAATTACGATTTGTATAAAATTAATTTTGTTATATTTTTTTCCTATACGTTTTTATGCAATAAAAAGTATAGATCAAAGCATAAAAATACCCAACGTTTTAGGTCATTTTATGTTAAAATGATACTACTTCAACTTACAATATTACACAAATTATACTATTACTTAAATGTTGCACGTGAAACATTCTTATGAAGGAGGATTCGACTTGCCTATTTATAATTCTGTATTAAAGCAAATTGATCCTGTTGAAACAAAACGTTACGCTGGTTTAGGCAAGGTCGATTTCAATGAGACCGTTATTCAAAAAGCCTGTTTAGAAGCACAGCTTCTTGCAACGCCTAAAGGAATTTGGCAAATGTATAATTACAATGCTTGCAATTATACCATAGAGTCAAATCCAGAATTTTTAATCAGCGGTGAAAAAATTCGTAAACATCTGGCAACGGCTGCAAAGGTAATCATATTAGCTGTCACAATTGGTGAAGCTATTGAAAAACAGATTACGGATTATTTTAAGCAAGGAGAATATTCATATTCTTTGTTGCTGGATGCTGCGGCAACAACAGCGGTGGAGCAAGCTGCTGATGATGTTGAAAAAACAATTAAACAATATATAACAGCAAAAGGCTATCAGATGATTTGGCGATTTAGCCCTGGTTATGGGGACTGGGATATTCGCATTCAGCCTGAAATGTTACGTTTAGCCGGTGCCAAAGGCATTGGCATAACTCTTACAGAATCCATGATGCTAATACCGCGGAAGTCGATTACGGCTATTATTGGCTTAGTACCAAACTCTACCGAAAAAAGTGAAGTTAAACAATCTTGCTCCGCTTGCACAAAGCAAGATTGTCTGGCTCGCCGCCGCAGTAGTTAATATTTCATTTTACTTTAAAAATCAATGAATCAAAGGAGCTTTTTATGATATATATTTTTGATGGTGCCATGGGTACTATGTTACAATCTGCTAATTTAAAACCAGGAGACTGCCCCGAACTATTAAATATTGATCAGCCCGATTTAATAAAAAAAATCCATATGGAGTATATTTTCAGTGGTGCTGATATTATTGAAACAAACACATTTGGTGGAAATCGAATTAAATTAGAACATTATGGCTTAGCTGATCGCACGAAAGAAATTAATATAGCAGCCGCAACAATTGCCAAAGATGCTGCCGGGGAAAAAATAAAGGTAGCCGGTTCTATGGGGCCTACTGGGAAATTTATTGAACCATTAGGTGATCTTAGTTTTGATGAAGCCTATACTGCCTTTTTTGAGCAAGCGTCTTATCTCGCAGAAGCAGGTGTTGATTACATACTGATTGAAACGAGTATTGATATTCAAGAAATGCGTGCCGCACTCCTGGCGGCAAAAACAGCTACCGACCTTCCAGTAATCTGCCAAATGTCCTATAGTGACGATGGGCGTACTGTTACTGGAACTGACCCTCAAACAGCTGCTATTACACTTGAAGCAATGGGGGCTGATGTTATCGGTGCAAACTGCTCCTTAGGACCTGAACAATTATTGCCAATCATTCGGACACTAGCCCAAAACACAACCAAGCCAATTAGTGTACAGCCAAATGCAGGGATGCCGCATTTGGTCGATGGACAAACGATTTTCCCCATGGATTCTCTCGAAATGGCTAAATGGGCACCAAAACTGATTGAAGCCGGTGCCAGTTTTATTGGCGGTTGCTGTGGGACAACGCCTAAACATATTGCTGCTATAAAAAAAACCGTCACTGGCCTGAAACCACTAGCACGAAAGCAGTCTTCGCCACGCCTTGCGCTTACGAGTCGCAGCAAAACAGTTTTTATTGATAAAGACTTACCAACGACTTTAATTGGTGAACGCATCAACCCAACAGGACGAAAAAAACTCGCTGCGGAAATAAAAGCCGGATCGTTTTTATCAGTAAAAAAAGAAGCATTAGAACAAGTCCAGGCTGGTGCTCACATTCTGGATATCAATATGGGTGTTGGTGGAATCGACCAAACAATTGCCATGAAAAAAGCCATCACTGAAATTGCCCAGCTTGTTGACGTACCATTAGTCATTGACACGAGTGATGCCGCAGCCCTCGAAGCAGGACTCAAAGCCTATCCCGGGCGCGCACTCATCAATTCAATCAGTGCTGAACCAGAACGGCTAGAAACATTCTTACCTTTAGCAAAAAAATATGGAGCAGCTATACTTTGTCTGCCACTTTCAGCAAACGGCGTACCAAAAACAGCGGACGAACGCCTCCAAGTAATGGAAACAATTATTAATGAAGCATTCGAATTTGGGCTCAAGGCAGGTGATTTTTTACTAGACGGTCTTGTTATGACAATTGCCGCAGACCCTACAGCTTGCCAAGAAACATTAAATACTTTGCGTTTGTATCGAGACAAGTTCGGCTATCCCAGCACAATGGGACTTAGCAACATTTCCTATGGCTTACCGAATCGGTCACTCATCAACTCTGCTTTTTTTGCAATGTGCTTAGCAGCTGGACTTGATGCTCCAATCATGAATCCTTATGATAAACCAATGCAAGAAACACTGCTCGCCAGTGCCGCATTAATTGGACACGATCAAAATGGTCGTGCCTACAGTTTAATCGCCTCCAATCAAGCTGCCCCTAAAGCAGCAGCCACTGCACCAGAAATAGATGTCGATATACTGACAGCAATAAAAACTGCCGTTATGAATGGCGAAAAAGAATCCGTAGCCGCACTGGTGGAAAAAGCTTTAACCGACAAATATCCTCCAACGGAAATCACCGAAAAATCATTAACCGCCGCTATGAACGAAATCGGTATTGGGTTTGGTAATGGAAAATTATTTTTGCCTCAAGTTTTACTTTCTGCTGAGGCGATGCGTGCTGCTTTTTTGAAAATAAAAGAAATTTTACCCGCACAAAATTTGCAAAGCAACGGCACCGTTGTCATCGCTACGGTAAAAGGAGATATTCATGATCTTGGGAAAAACATTGTAGCTGCATTATTAGAAAACAATGGTTTCAATCTAATTGATTTAGGAAAAGATGTCGATGCGGAAACTATTGTACGTAAAGCTCTTGAATACGATGCCGATATTGTGGGGTTATGTGCTTTGATGACAACAACGATGACCCAAATCGACACCGTAATCCAGGCACTCAAAAAAGCTGGCAGTCAAGCAAAAGTAATGGTTGGTGGTGCTGTCCTTACCCAAGAATATGCCGACCAAGCTGGTGCCGATTGTTATGCTCATGATGGTGTTGTAGCCGTAAATCTAGCAAAAAACCTTTTAAAATAATGTTTCACGTGCAACATTATTTTAAATAAAAAGCAGCAAACAAATTTGTTTGCTGCTTTTTATAATTATTTATAAACGTCCTTATAAATAACAAAATATCTTGTTGCACGTGAAACATTTAGTTCTTAATTTAAGCTAATATTTTAGCTAAGCGCAAATAATCCGGATCTAAATTTTTTTTATTTGTCACAGCATCATGCAAATCTATACTGACAATTTTACCTTTTTGAAACCCAAAAACTATATCGGATAAACCAGAAATTAAAGCTAATACCGCTTTTTCACCAAGACGACTCGCTTTTAAACGATCTTCAACGGAAGGCGATCCACCTCGCTGAATATAACCCAAGACAGATATGCGTGTTTCGATACCTGTTTTATCACCAATAATTTTACCAATTGCGATTCCACTGCCAACACCTTCCGCTACAACGATAATGCTAGAACGTTTACAAGATGCATATGTTTTTTTTAATTTTTCACAAATAGCATCCAAATCATATTTTTCTTCCGGCACAAGAATATATTCCGCGCCCCCTGAAATACCAGCAACCATCGCCAGCCAACCCGATTTCCGTCCCATAACCTCAATAACCATAATGCGGTTATGAGCTGATGCTGTATCCCGCAATTTATTAATTGCTTCAACAATCGTATTTGCTGCGGTATCGGAACCAATCGTATAATCAGTACCCCAGACATCATTATCAATCGTTCCTGGTAATCCAACAATTGGTATTCCCTGCTCTGCACTTAATTTTTGAGCACCACGCAGACTGCCATCACCACCGATGATAAGCAAACCTTGAATACCTTTTTTGACCAAAATATCATATGCTTTCTTACGTCCTTCTAGTGTTTCAAATTCTGGACAACGAGCCGTCCCTAGAAAAGTACCGCCCCGCTGGATAACATCACTTACCGATTGAGATTTCATTTCAAAGATTTTTTCTTCTAATAATCCTTTATAGCCATCATTGATACCCCATACCTTGACGCCTTCATATAGCGCGGTTCGAACAACGGCTCGAGCTGCTGCATTCATACCAGGACTGTCACCACCACTTGTCATCACTGCAATACTTTTTAACATATAATGATCGCCTCCTGTCTATAGTATTCGCTTTTTAATGAAAAATCCCTGTAAAAACTAAAAACTGCATACCTCTAATAAAAGAAATAAAAGCTGCCTGGTTATAAAAAATTGTTACTTTTTATAACCAGGCAGCTTTTGAATAAAATTGCTTTTATGGCATCAACCGCGTGTTTTACCACCAGCAACATTATAGGTAACACCATGTACATACCCCGCTCGATTGCTGCTTAAAAACAAAACGAGATTTGCCACTTCATTCAATTTTCCTGGACGACCAAGTGGTGTTGTTGATGTACTATTATAACCAGAACGAAGTTGTTCGACTGAAATATCTCTTGTATAAGCTAAAGCCTCCTCATATTGAATTGTTCGTAATCCCGTGGCTTCAAGAATACCCGGTGCCACGCCAATCACGCGAATATTATGCTTACCTAATTCCTTCGCCCATGAACGAGTAAAAGAATTGACAGCATTTTTAGTAGCAGCATAAATACTTTGCCCCTCCGAACCTTCCAAACCACTTTCCGATGACATATTAATAATGACACCTTCACCATTTTTAATAAATTCTTTACCGATAGTCTGCGCACATAGATACACACCTTTTAAATTAACCGCTACAACTTTATCAAAAACAGCTTCGGTAAGTTCATATTGGCTAGCAGGATCTTTGGCATCAATCAACAAGCGAGGGATATTAATACCAGCATTATTAACAAGAATGTCAATTTTACCAAATTTTTTTTTGGCTGTATCGAGCATCAAAGAAATACTTGCTGCTTTCGTAACATCCGTAACAACATACAACATTTCACCACTCGCTGGATTCATATCAAACATTGGCTGCTTCGGGTTCATATCACAAACTATAACGTTCGTTCCATTATCTAAAAACATTTGTGCAACTGATTTACCAATCCCTGATGCCCCACCAGTCACAATTGCTGTTTTTCCTTCTATTTCCAACCAAGATTTCATTTTTATCTCCCCTATTCTACTTTTGACCAAATATCAATCCAGCCTATAGTCTGTGCATTTCTTCACATTTAAAATTTATAGAAAAGGCCATCGCCTCTGCTGCAGCCTTTATTATATTCTTTGTTAGATCAAACACGTACAATCGTAAGTTCATCTCCCTTGTTTATGGAACCAATTGGCAAATCTTCAAGATATAAACTACCTTCCAAGGATTCAGCATCCTCATTGTTATTAAAACGTAATGTAATATGTCCCAAATCCTGTAAATTTTTCTGCACTTGATTTCCAACAAAAACGATTTTATATTGCCGTTGATTTATTTGAAAAACATCACCTATTTGAATAAATTCTTGTAACTGATTGCCATCATGAAGTACACAATAATCAACTAACTCTTCCGGAGCATTTTCATTAAATAAAATCATCATTTTTTCACTTTTAAAAGATTCAACTAAAGATCCAAGCTTCACTACTTTTGTTTTATAAATCATCTTCATTCTTAATACCCCCGAAAAATTCAACTTTTTCGGCAGAATAAAATCGCTGAACTTTATCCTGCCTATAAAAAGTTGCTATTTTATTTAACTTTCATATAAACCAAAACTAGCCAACCAAGCAATAGCTACCGTAAGTGGTCCCGTAATAAAGCGGGAATAAAGTACCGATGGCACACCGACTTCAACCGTTTCAGCTTCCGCTTCTGCCAGACCTAACCCAACTGGAATAAAGTCACAAGCAGCTTGCGCATTAATGGCAAACAGTGCTGGTAATGCAAGATGTGGCGGAATACTGCCTTTACCAATTTCCACACCAACTAAAACCCCGATAACCTGTGCTATAACAGCCCCCGGTCCCAAAAATGGTGAGAGAAATGGAAATGAGCATATAAGGGATAGAATCAACAGACCACCAAATGATCCTGCGAGTGGTGTTAAAAAATTCGCAATAACATCACCAATTCCTGTACTTAAAACGACACCGATAAGCATCGATACGAATGCCATAAATGGTAATATTGTCTTAATGATCGTATTAATTGTATCACGACCAGCTTGGTATAATGTAGCCGTAATCGAGCCCATCATCTTACCAATTTTCGCCATCATACCGACTTGTTGTTCAGATATTTTTTTACTTGTATCGTAAGAGCGTTTGCTGATGCCCCCAGGTACTGCCGAAGTTGAAACTGCAGCTGCCACTGAGCCATCACTAAATATAATATTTGCTTCTGTGACATTGGATACATAAATATCCGCTTTAATATGCTGTGCCAGTGGACCGCTAGGTCCTGTTGGATTTAGGTTGATTGTTGGAATCCGTTTTTGCGGGTAAATACCACAACGAAGCGTACCACCACAATCAATTACCACACATAACGTTTCATCGTCCGGTACCTTGGTTTTAAAACCATCAATAAGTTCGCAACCTGTCATCTCTACAATTTTCCGTGAAATTGGTGAAATTACACCACCAGTGATATTAACCACTTTATTTTTCTTATCCGTCGGAGTGAGAACAAGTGGACCGCCGAAGCCTCCCTTACCTGCGGATACAACAATTTCATTATAATCTGCCATTTTAGTAATCTCCTTTATATTATCATTCTCATATTCAGTATTTACGACTTAATTGCAACAACTTCCGCGCTTAATTTAACCCCCTGCTGTTTTTCAACATAAGATGTCGTAAAGTCTGTAATCCAACCTCTTAAGAAATTCGTTACAATCCCGACTAAGAAATAACGTAATGCTAGGTCAACGGTAGGAAAACCAAGCTGTGTGATGCCGTTTGCAATTCCCAGAAAAACAAACAGCTCACCAGGATTTACATGGGGAAATAAACCATTTAAGGTATGACAAGAAAATGAACTTGCCGCATAATAACTTGGTTTGAATTTTTCTGGCATGAACTTACCAAGTGATAGTGTCATTGGATTGCAAAAGAAAAATGTTCCAATAACAGGAAGAATCATATACCTTGCAATCACGTTACCTGCACAAAGATGCGCAAGTTTTTCAATTTTATCTTCGCCAACGAAACGAATAATAGCATTCATCGCTACGAGTAAACAGATTAAAGTAGGAACAATACCGGTAACCAGAGAAACAAATGTTTTACCTCCTGCATTAAACATACCGATAAAACCTTGTGCTAAGAAAACTAATGAATCCATAAATAACCCTTCTTTCTTTTTGACTTTTGGTATATTACTCATTTATCACAATCAAAGGTTTGAAAATGTTTTGGTATACACGAATATCAATGAAACACAAATACTTTCTTAGTCAGCTAGCTCATTTGCTGTAGTCACCATTTTTTTTTCTAATTCCAACTGACGGAACGATTTATAATCTTCTACAGCCTGCAATACAGCTTTTTTAGTCTGCTTAGGCAAATCTGCACAAACCAAATCATTAAGGTCCAATAAGTTGATTCCATTCAGGCAGTCAAATGACTTCACACCAGCAAAAATTGTTAGTCCTTCAATTTTTTCACCTTTGATGATGTTGCAATTTTCATCAATACACAACAACACCACAGCCCCCGCAACCACTCTGCCTTTCGATCTGCCAATCGCAACTCTGCCAAAGGATCTAAGTTTTTTCAGATGATGATTGAAGCGACGAAACTGCAAGAGACCTAATACACATTGCAAAATCCACATCAAAGCCCCTAATAAAATCAACCATAACATTTTATGTTCCTCCTTTAATACTCTTCAAGCAAAATCCAACCCTTTGAATTTGTAATCCATAGATTTTAGTAAACTAAATCGGCGAACCTCCTTCATATTCCAATAATAATTTTGCTGTCTCTTCATCAGAAATCAATACATTAATAATTTTTCCTTTAAGTGCACCATAAATAGCTGGCACTTTTTCCTTTGAAGCAGCAATCCCGATTGAATAGTCCAGCTTTCTAAGTTTATCCAGACCAATTGCGATTATTTTATCGGTAAAGTCAGTTTTTACAACTAAACCATTGATATCATAAAAAATAGAACAAATTTCACCTACTACGCCAGCTTTAGCCAAACCATCAATACTTTCTTTACCAAATGCACCAGCCCAAACTAGATTGGAAGATTTAACTGGCGCCCCAATGCCCACAAAAGCAATATCCAGAGTATTCCAATATTCAACAATTTTCGCATAATTCACATCCTGCATAATTGCTTCACGAATTTCCGGTGTTTTCGTAATAGCTGGTGCATATAAATAATGGCTGTTTGAAGAAAACGCCTGCGCTACCTTATAACAAATCGTATTAACATGAAATTCACTGTCAATATTTTCCGGACCACCTACCAATGGAACAAAATCCACGGATACAGGACTACAATGCTCTAAAGCAGACTGTCTAGCCAATGCACCGATCGCCGTGCCCCAGGCAAAGCCAATTTTTTTATTAATTGCAATAATTCGTTTTAAAAAAGCCAGCCCGGCTTTTCCCATATTATTTTTCACCTCATCCGAATCCGGGCTAGATGAAACAATATATACTTCCTTAAGATTAAATTTCCGTTCCAAAGCTGCTTCTAAATATGCATAAGAGTCATCAACAATCGATATCTTCACAATCCCTGCGTCCATAGCTCTTTTTAAATATTTACTTACGGTTGTACGGTTAATCCCCAGCTTAGCAGCAATATCACTCTGCTTCATATTTTCTATATAATACATATTCGCCACTTTTATTAATAAACGTCGTTCCACTGGTATCATAAATACACCACCTAGTTATATTTATAATGCAATGTATTGTCACATATGTTCCTATACATAACATTTGTTGTCCTTGTGTTTATAATAACCCATACAAGAAAAAAAATCAAGTATTAAAGACAATTATTTATATTGTTTTTATATTGTTCTATATTAAACATCTATATGTTTTAACCAATTTTAATCTTTTTACTTATTATTCAATATTGTTTCATGCACGAAATCAAACAAACCCTCTACTACGTCCATAGACAATAAAAAAATGTCTCGGCTTGACAAAAAAGAGCCCCAATGATACATTCATACTAGAAGTTGTTATACGACTGACGGAAGTGGAAATGACCACATGAAGTATAACAGAAAGAAGCCGACCGTCTGGGCAAAAAAGACCCAAGATAAGTGGGCTCTTTTTTATATCTTTTTTTAAGTAAAGGAGATTCTCTATATGAATGAAATTGAACTAAAATATGGTTGTAATCCAAATCAGAAACCAGCAAAAATCTTTGTTGAATCTGGCAATCTTCCCATTACTGTATTAAATGGCAAACCCGGTTATATCAATCTCTTAGATGCTTTTAACAGCTGGCAACTAGTCTACGAATTAACGCAAGCGACAGGTTTACCAGCAGCAGCATCCTTTAAACACGTCAGCCCTGCCGGAGCTGCTGTAGCGATACCATTATCCGACACTTTAAAGAAAGCTTACTTTGTCGAAGGTATCGAATTGTCCCCTAGTGCGACAGCTTATGTTCGTGCTCGCGGTGCAGACAGAATGTCATCTTATGGTGACTTTGTCGCTTTATCCACAGAATGTGATGCTCAAACAGCATCCTTTCTCGCCCGTGAAGTATCAGATGGGATTATCGCCCCATCCTATTCAGCGGCAGCTTTAGAAATACTCAAAACAAAACGCAAAGGAAGCTATCTGGTCATTAAAATTGATCCTGCCTATAAAGCACCGCTAATTGAAAAGAAAGAGGTTTTTGGTATTACATTCGAACAAAAACGCAATACTTTAAAAATAGATGCTACTTGCCTCGAAACAATTCCGACAAGAAATAAAACCTTGTCGGAAAATGCAAAACGCGATCTTTTAATTGCTCTCATTACACTTAAATATACACAATCAAATTCTGTATGTTATACAAAAGATGGTCAGGCTATTGGAATCGGAGCTGGTCAGCAGTCACGCGTTCATTGTACAAGACTTGCTGGCAGCAAAGCCGATGTATGGTATTTAAGGCAAAATCAAAAAGTAACTCACCTGCCATTTAAAACAAATATACGGCGCCCAGACCGCGATAATGCGATTGATACCTATATCTCGGATGATTATATGGATTTATTGGAAGATGGTATTTGGGAAACAGTCTTTACAGAAAAGCCTGAAGCTTTTACAAAAGAAGAAAAACTCGCTTGGCTGAAAACATTAACGGGTGTAGCCCTTGGATCTGATGCGTTTTTCCCTTTTGGCGATAATATCGAACGGGCACACAAAAGCGGCGTTGATTTTGTGGCACAAAGCGGTGGCTCGATTCGAGATGACAATGTAATCGAAGTCTGCGATAAATATAATATGACCATGGCGTTTACAGGAATTCGGTTATTCCATCATTAAGTAAACCTTAGTATAAACAAGCACTGCACCAAGGTAAATTAAAATGTACCCTATCGGATAGACACTAAAACAGTGCCACCGATAGGGTACATTTTTGTATAACGAAACTATTCCATATTATTTAAAAGTAAAAAAACATGTTCCAAGTTCTTACTAAAGAGAAATATTAAATACATTATCCAAGAAATTACTGCCACCAGACTTCTTTTTTTTCTTTTCGGGAGATAAGACTTTCATTTTTTCAATAACAACCTGATACAAAGCGTCTTCTACACTTCCTGGGACAATAGTTTCCCAATTTGAATCAAGATATGGTTTTTGGACAAGGTCATTTGTGGGCCGACCCGCAATTTCTGCTTCACATAATAATTGAATCTGCTTTTTGGCTGGTCGAAGATAATAATGCTCTAAAATATAAGTCTGCGGGTACTGATAAGTTGTATCTTGCAGCTCAACCAGTTTAACCCAAACATCGATTAGCTGTTCATCATCACTATAGGGACAGGCAATTCTTTGTGCCGTCTTCACATCTAAATAATATGTATAGGTCTCATCAGCAAAAACTTGAACGAATCGATCTGTCACCGCTGCATCTTTTTTATCATGACTCACTTTTCCAGTCGTTAAGCCACCACTTGCAGCATCAGCCGGCTTTGAAGCCGGTAACGGTGGTTGTGCTGCTTGACAAACAGCTGCAAAAGAGAGCCAGATGGCAAAAAATAAAAAATACCGTTTTAACATAAAATCCCCTCCACCTTTAAACAAATACATATACTATCATTTCTTATGTTTTGGAATGATCATCTTCACAGTAATATACTCTTCTGACTGTTCCTGCTGCACTTTTACGTTCAATCCTGATTGCTTCATCTGATCAACAACCTGATTTATCGTATTAAGGAAAATTCTCACATCACGTACAATTCTTACAACATTTTTACGAGAAATTTTGGGCGTTATTTCCTGGGAAATTTCCTCTAATATTTCTTGAATCAAAAGTTCTGTATCGCGTACATTCAGTGATTTTTCAATAATTACAAGCAATGCTTCTTGCTGTTTTGCTTCATTCGGTAATTTTAAAAGAGCTCGAGCATGACGTTCCGTGAGCTTCGCATCACATAATTCAGTACGAATTTGTGTACTTAATTTCAATAAACGTAATTTATTAGCAATCGTTGATTGGCTTTTTCCCATGCGTTTAGCAAGTTCTTCTTGTGTAAAACCAAATTTCTGTAAAAGTTGGGAAAAGCCCTCTGCCTCTTCAAGAAAATGCAAATCTTCGCGCTGTAAATTTTCAATCATGGCAATTTCAGCCATCTCGCTGTCATTTAACGTTTTTACAATAACAGGAACTTCTGTAAGTTTTGCCATTTTAGAAGCACGCAAGCGTCGTTCACCAGCTACAATCTCATAAACTAAACCCTTTTGCCTCACTAAAAGTGGTTGGATGACCCCAAAAGATTGAATGGATGCAGCTAAATCTTGTAACGCCTCAAACTGAAAAGTCTTACGTGGTTGAAATGGATTGGGAATAATTTTTGTAATATCTAAAAATTGTACATTGTTTTTAGTGCTGCTTTCCTGCTGTAATTCTGCTGAAGTATCAACAACTGCAGTTAGCGGCAAAGCTTTTTCAGTTACCGCAACATCAGTTTGTGTCACAGTATTTTCAGCCTGAGTTTTGGATGTCTCGGAACCAATTCCAAATAATCTGGCTAAACCTTTCATTCACCCACCCCTATATCTATAACATGATTTAAAAATTCATTCATCTATTAGTTCGTTTCCTGCTAAAGAAAACCCTTTTTCTTACTAAGAAAGGGGACTTTTTTCCGGGGTACCCGCTTTACGAGGATAAACCGTTGGTGTCTTCTTGATTTTCTTTATATAAAGCACTGCCCTTACATCATCCAGTCCCGGCAATTTCACTGGAACAATTTTTTCAAGCTTTCCGCCAAGGAGTGCAATGGCTTTTTCCGCCTCATGCACTTCAGCTGCATACTGCATTCCCTTGAGTGCGACAAAATATCCCCCAATTTTTACAAAAGGCAGACAATACTCACATAGAACGGTCAGTCTAGCCACGGCTCTTGAAACAGCAACATCAAACTGCTCCCGATACTGTTTTTGTCTAGCCCCTTCTTCGGCACGAGCATGAATGACCGTCGTGTTTTCTAAGTTGAGTTCATCGACTACGCACTGCAAAAATTTCACTCGTTTATTTAAGGAATCCAATAGCGTCAACTCTAAATCAGCTTGAAAAATTTTAAGCGGCAAGCCAGGAAAACCAGCTCCAGTACCAACATCAATCATATGCGCTCCCGCAAAAAATACAACCCGATCAAAACAACTGATAGAATCAATTATATGTTTGACTGCTACCTGATCTGGCTGTGTAATCGCCGTAAGATTGACCTGCTGATTCCATTCGATCAGCAAGTCAAAATATTTATTATAAGCCTCCGCTTGGCATTTTGTCAGCGATAACTGATAAAGAACTGCCGCTTTATTTAATTCTTCACTAAAAATCATCTTATTCCCCCACTACGGCGATTTTGCTCAAGATACACAAGTAGAATTGAAATGTCTGCTGGAGAAACCCCTGAAATACGACTGGCTTGTCCGATCGACCGCGGATTAATCAAACTCAATTTTTCACGAGCCTCATCCCGCAAACTAGGCACGATCTCATAATCGATGCTTTCAGGAAGCAATTTTTCTTCTAATTTTTCTGTTCGTTCAACTTGTTCTAATTGTTTTTTTATATAGCCCTCATACCAAACCATAATTTCCAGTTGATTTTTGACCTCCGCTGAAACATCGGGCAACTCAAATTGACTTTGCACTAAATCATATGATAATTCGGTACGTTTCAGTAAATCATATAGCGAAGTTGTGGTACGAATGTCTGATGATCCTATTGCCTGTAATTTGAGTAAAGTTTCTTTATTCGGGTTTATTTTTATGTTTTTCAATAAAGCCAAGGTTGCTTCGATACTCTGTCTTTTTTCGCTAAATTTTGCATACCGTGTATCCGAGACCAAACCTACACTTCTACCTTTTTCAGTTAAGCGTAAATCCGCATTATCCTGCCGCAGCAGTAACCGATATTCAGCCCGCGAAGTCATGATTCTATAAGGTTCTTGTGTCCCTTTCGTTACAAGATCATCAATTAAAACACCGATATAAGCATCAGAACGTTTCAAAATAAGAGGGTCCTGACCTTTCACAAGCATAGCAGCATTAATTCCAGCGATCAGCCCCTGCGCGGCTGCTTCTTCATAACCCGATGTGCCATTAGCCTGTCCTGCCGAAAAAAATCCATGGATTTTCTTAAACTCTAAAGACAATTTAAGTTGAAGTGGATTTACACAATCATATTCGATTGCATAGCCCGGTCTCATAATCTGAACGTTTTCAAGACCAGGAATTGTTTTTAGAAATTCCATTTGCACATCAATCGGTAAACTCGTGGACATACCTTGTACATACATTTCTTCTGTATTTAAGCCTTCCGGTTCAAGAAATAACTGATGCTTTTCTTTATCGGGAAAACGAACAATTTTTGTTTCAATTGAAGGACAATAACGCGGACCGATACCTTCAATCATACCATTGGCCATTGGTGCACGATCTAAGTTATCCCGAATAACCTTATGTGTCTGTTCGTTTGTATACGTAAGCCAGCAGGGAACTTGTTCCCGTGTAGTAATATCACTCATAAAGGAAAAATTATGTGCTTCCTCATCCCCTGGTTGAATAATCATTTTAGAAAAATCCAACGTACGTCGATCAACGCGTGCTGGTGTCCCCGTCTTGAAACGCATCAGCTCTACGCCTAAACTTTGCAGCGATGAAGACAATTTTTCAGCTGCACGCTGCCCATTTGGTCCACCAATATAACTGTTTTCACCAAGAATGATTTTCCCACGTAAATATGTACCAGATGCCAAAACTGCTGTACGACAATAATAAATTTCACCAGTTTCAATTTGAATACCTTGAATCGTATCATTTTCGACCAGCAAGTTTTCCACTAACAATTGTTTCACATCAAGATTTGGTTGATTTTCACACGTTTCCTTCATCGTAAATTGATATAGTTTTTTATCAGATTGCGCTCTGAGAGCGTGCACCGCCGGTCCTTTTCCTGTATTGAGCATACGATATTGAATACATGTTTTGTCTGCATTAAGCCCCATCTCACCGCCCAGTGCATCGAGTTCACGCACCAAGTGCCCTTTTGCTGGACCACCAACCGATGGGTTACATGGCATCATCGCAATATTATCCATATTTAATGTCGTAAGCAACGTCTTACAACCGATTCGAGCTGATGCCAAAGCAGCTTCCACTCCGGCATGACCAGCCCCGATGATAATGACATCATATTTCCCTGCAACAAACACAAAATACATCTCCTTTAAAAGTATATAGAAAGAACAAGACATTTATTAACATCCATCACCAAAAAGACTATACTGACATCGCTTGTTGCATAATGCCAGAAATTCTATAGTTTTTTTCTTGCAAACTGATAAATATTACATTTTTAATTTGTTATATAAAGCGATCCACTAAACTATTTTCCAATACAAAACTGACTAAAAATCTGATCAATGATATCTTCACCAACCGTATCACCAGTAATTTCACCTAATTTTTCCCATGCAGAACGAAGGTCAATCACAATAAAATCTGGTGACATGTCACGATGAATTGTCTGCAGTGCTTCTTGAAGATGTTCATCTGTTTGGCGCAAAGCTTCGACTTGACGAACATTATTCACAAAAGCACCTTCTTCAGCATGCACCTGTCCACTATAAACCATATCTACAATCGCTGTTTCAAGTTCAGGCAAACCAGCTTCTGATATAGTCGAAAGTTCTATTATTTTATGATTAGGCAAAACGGATTTAATATATTCAATATCTAATTTCGCTGCCAAATCATTTTTATTTATCAGAATCAACGCTTCTTTTTTCGCAAGTAATGCCAGAATTTGTTTATCCTCGCTAGATATTGCCCGGGAAAAGTCAAACAAAGCTAAAACAAGATCAGCCCGTTCAATATAACTGCGGGCTTTTTCCACACCAAGTTGTTCAACAAGATCTTCTGTTTCACGAATTCCTGCTGTATCGATTATTTTAAGCGGAACACCACCAATATTAGCATATTCTTCTATAATATCACGGGTTGTACCTGGTATATCAGTTACAATCGCTCGATTTTCATTCAATAACAAATTTAAGAGGCTCGATTTACCAACATTTGGTTTACCAATAATTGCTGTTTCCAAACCTTCTCGTAAAATACGTCCTGTTTTTCCTGTTTTTAATAGTTGAGCCAGCTCTTCGCGCAAGATAAGTATTTTATCGCTTACTTCATCCGTTGCGACTTCATCAATATCATCCTCGGGAAAATCAATAGCTGCTTCTAGATGAGCAATCATTTCCAAAATCTGATGCCGATAGTCACGAATTTTGTCAGAAAAGCATCCTTCTAACTGACCGACGGCCATACGCAATGAAGCATCTGTTTTAGAACGGATAATGTCCATTACTGCCTGCGCCTGTGATAAGTCGAGTCGTCCATTTAAAAAGGCTCGTTTTGTAAATTCACCAGGTTCTGCTAGTCGCGCACCTGCCTTAAACGTCAATTCTAATATTCTTCGCAACGGCAAACTACCACCATGACAATGGATTTCGACAACATCTTCGCGCGTATAAGAATGTGGCGCATACATGGGGATACATAAAACTTCATCCACCGTCATTAAATTCGCCGGATCAATCACACAGCCATATGTTGCTTGATGTGAAAGAATCGCTCGCATTGGCAGGTGATTTTTAGCTTGAAATATTTTACCAGCAATGTCGACAGCACGATCACCGCTAATGCGGATAATTCCAATGCCCCCTTCCCCCACTGCAGTAGCAATAGCACTAATTGTATCAATTTGCATTATTCTATCACCTATAATACCCTTTCATTTTCCTTCAAAACAACGCTGCAGTATCCAATTCTATCCGTTCAATCTCTTCTTTTATATCATAGCAGATTGAATAAATAAAGTCATGACACTGTAGATAAAATTCAACAAAAAAATAGAGCCATCCCAAATAAAAATTTGAGACAGCCCTTTCACAGTTCTCTCGTAGTCCAATATGTCACATATTACAGTATGGATACATAAAAATCAAGCAACCCTGCAAAAAATACTATAAGCAATAAAAGATGTGCAACATATGCCACCTTTTTTATTTCAATTATTTCTCACAGCAATTACAACTTTTCGATAAGGCTCTTCGCCATCACTATAAGTCATAATCCGATGATTGTCTTGTAAGGCCGTATGTATAATCTTACGTTCATGACGATTCATCGGTTCGAGAACAATCTTTTCTCCAGAACGTCTTACCTTATCAGCCAGACGCATCGCCAAACGGCATAAAGTTTCCTCGCGACGTTTACGGTAATCTTCGACATCAATGATGATTCTGATTTTTTCTTCACTCAACTCACGATTCGCTGCTAAATTTGTTAAATACTGTAATGCATCCAATGTTTGACCATGTTTACCTATTAAAATTCCCAAATCATTGCCCTTGAGATTAAAGATATAATGATCATCTTTTTCTGCTTGTTGAATTTCAACAGGAAGTTTCATCGATGCAAAAATTTTATGCAAAAACTCAAGTGCAACCTCAACCGGAGTCAATTTTTTTACGGTTACCTTGACCTTTGCAAGTTTAGCACCAATCAGACCAAAAAAACCGTTGGTTGGTTCTACCATAACTTCATAATCAACACGATCTTTGGTTAACTTAAGTTCCGTCAGTGCCGAATTCAGCGCTTCTTCAATAGTCTTACCGGTTTTTTCAACTACAGCAGCCATTGTTAAGCAGCCTCCTTTTTTATAGTGTTTTCACCACGGTACATCCACCATTGCTGTAAAATCTGCATGAGATTACTAACAACCCAGTAAATAACAAGTCCAGAAGGGAAGGTACAACTAATCCAGCCAATAAATAAAGGCATAAATATCATCATCATTTTTGTCTGTTGATTCATTTCTGCCGATGTTTGTTTTTGCTGAATAAAAGTAGTCAAGGCAGACAAAACAGGCAAGATGTAAAGTGGATCTGCATTCGATAAACTGGTCATCCACAAAAATTGCGGATCACCGACATAATGAAAGTCTCGAAGCGCATAAAACATTCCCATCAAAATCGGCATCTGAGCAACAAGCGGCAAGCAGCCAGCCAATGGATTTACACCGGATTCTTTATACAATTTTGCCATTTCTTTTTGAAGTACATCCGGATTTTTTTTATGCTTTTCTTGCAGCTTTTTCATTTCCGGCTGCATATCCTGCATTGCTTTCATTGATTTTACTTGTTTTACCGTCAATGGATAAAGTAATAACTTAATGACAATGGTCATTAAAATAATTGCCAATCCATAATTTTCTAAACCAATGGTTCCACTGATATGATAGAAAAATTCTAAAATGCTTTGCAGAAAACCTATCAGCATATCGAATATAAACAAAATCTCACATCCTCAACTTGTTATCTCTATTACTTCACAGGGTCATAACCGCCTGCATGAAAAGGATGACATCGTAAAATTCGTTTTACAGCCAGCCAGCCACCACGACGTGCCCCGTATTTTTCAATTGCAATTAACGCATACTCCGAACAAGTCGGGATAAAACGACAAGACGGCGGCTTTAGCGGAGAAATACAAATCCGATAAAATGTTACCAAAAAAATAAGTATCCGTTTCATTTTAATCCGCCTCTTATTCCAAAATACGAGCTTTTTTACATAAATCTTTAAAAGCTCGTTCAACGACTGCACATTTAACAGTCGTAGCAGCTTTTCTGCCAACTAACAGTAAATTATGTTTCGTGTTTAATTGATTTTGATTCAATCTGTATGTTTCTCTAAGCAGACGCTTTAAACGGTTTCGTGTAACGGCATTGCCAAGTCGCTTACCGGCTGCAAAACCAACTTTGCTCTGCGGCTCTTTTACAGATAAGACATATAAAACCATATACCTATTTGCATATGATTTTCCATATCGATAGACACTTTGAAATTCTCTGTTTTTCCGCAGAATTTTCTGCTTGGATAATTTATACATAATGGATCCTCATTCCGCCAAATGGAAAAAATAGGTCACCGGAGTGACCTAATATTATGCAGATAATTTTTTTCTGCCTCTAACACGTCTTCTTTTTAAAACGAGACGACCACCTTGGGTCTTCATGCGTTCACGAAAACCATGCGTTCTTTTTCTCCAGAGCGTATTTGGTTGATAAGTACGTTTCATATCTCAAGCACCTCCTTGCCACAATACAAAAAACAATCGAATAAAGTTAAAATCACTATGCCTATTTATCACAAATTTTAACTATAAAAATTATAGACTACATAGCCGCTAGTGTCAAGAAAATTAAGGTGCATATAAACATAAAACTGTGGATATTTCTCGATCATTTCTTTATTTTCTTTAAATACCTGTTGATAACTTCGCGCTATTTTGGTAATATATCTTTAGCTAGTTGTCCACTTTTTACACAACTGTTGCCATTTTATACCGAAAAGCTTCGGTTTATTAACAAATTTTAACACTTATCCACAGTTTTATCCACAACTGTAAAAACCATTGCCAATCCCAGTTAATACAAAGCTTCGTGAAAAAAAATTTTTCCGATTTTGTATTTTTTTTCGCCTTTTTTCCGTTTTTCTTTAATAAGATATCCACACCTGTGTATAAAACTGTGGATATCTTATTAAGCTGTTAATAAATATTGTTTATATCTCGTTTTAGAAAGGATTTTCTCTATGGATCAAACTCAATTAAATGCCAACTGGGAACAAATTTTAAAAAAATTAGAAGATTCCCTTTCCCAAATCGTTTGTGAAACTTGGTTAAAACCACTTATTCCACTTTCTTTGACGACAACAACACTCGAACTTGGTACACCAACCGGTTTTTCAAAAGAATGGATTGAAAAACATTATATTCCTTTTATCATTGATGCAAGTTATGAAGTCACCAAAGCACGACTGGCAATTGATATTACCAGCCTGAATACCGAACTAAATAATAATCAGTCAGAAATCCCCCTTCCTCAAACATTATCAAGACCAACCTCCTCCCTACAAGAACAAAAAGACGCCGCAACTACGTCTTATCAAGTTCCATTTCAGACTACAATGCTTGATGACCAAAATCAGCCAATAATCCAACCAGAAATTCCTTCGCCCATTGCTCCTGGTGATTCATTTTCACTCAACCCAAAATATGTTTTCGAAACTTTTGTAACTGGTAATTCAAATCGATTCGCGCATGCAGCCGCACTCGCTGTAGCCGAATCACCAGCGAAAGTTTATAATCCATTTTTTATGTATGGTGGTGTAGGTCTCGGAAAAACCCATTTAATGCACGCTATCGGTCACAAAATAATTCAAAGTCATCCTGAAATGCGCGTTTTATACATTTCCAGTGAAAAATTCACTAATGAACTCATAAACTCAATCCGTGACGGGAAACCTGAAGCTTTTCGCCAGAAATATAGAAATATTGATGTATTGCTCGTGGATGATATTCAATTTTTATCGAAAAAAGAACATACGCAGGAAGAATTTTTTCATACCTTCAACACTTTGCACGATGCAAATAAACAAATTATTATATCAAGCGACCGCCATCCCCGTGAAATTCAAACACTAGAAGATCGTTTGCGTTCAAGATTTGAATGGGGACTTATTACTGATATTCAGGCCCCTGATCTTGAAACAAGGATTGCCATCTTACGAAAAAAAGCTTTAATTGAAAATTTGAATGTCCCAAATGACGTAATGGTATACATTGCCAGCCGCATCGATAATAATATTCGTGAACTAGAAGGTGCCTTAACGCGTGTAGTTGCTTACGCTTCTTTGAATAATCAGCTTGTGACAAATGAACTGGCTGCCGAAGCATTAAAGGACGTCTATCCAACCGACAAAACAAAGCAAATTACACTCGAACTTATTCAGGAGATTGTTGCCTCTTACTTTAAAATAAAGGTCGATGAATTACTCGTAAAAAAAAGAACTAGAAATCTGGCCTTTCCAAGACAAATCGCCATGTATTTGTGCCGAGAACTCACCGACAGCTCATTACCGCGCATCGGTGAAATGTTTGGCGGGCGCGATCATACGACCGTAATTCATGCTCACGATAAAATATGCAGAGAACGAAACGAAGATATAAAGCTCAATAATATAATCAAAGAGCTTATCCAGCGAATTGAAAGCATGTAGTGTATAACTATGTGGATAAGTCTGTCGTTTTCCTGTAGATGAAATGTTTGTAAGTACTTATCCATAATTTACCTGTGAATATGTGGATAAGTCATGCTATCTTTATAAACAAGTTACCAACAGCCAAAATGTTAATAACTCGGTTCTATTCATTACTTATCAACATTTCCACAGGCCCTACGACTACGACGACTATTTTTTTATTATAAATATAACAAGTAATAATATATAAGAAGGAGGACAAAAATGAAATTTACCTGTCCTAAAGATGAACTTGTCCAAGCTGTTCAAATTGTATCTAAAGCTGTATCGAGTAAACCGCAAATGCCTATTTTATCTGGAATTTATTTAAATGCTACGAATAACACCTTAGAGTTACAAGCTACTGATTATGAAATAGGAATTACTTGTAAAATTGATGCTCAAATTGATGAACCAGGTGCAATTGTATTATCAGGGCGTTATTTTCAAGAGGTTACAAGAAGACTTCCTGGAGAAAATGTAGAAATTATCTCAAATCGTGCTGATCAAACAGTTAAAATCTCCTCCAATACAGCAGAATTTAATTTATTAAGTTTGCCAGCAAATGAATTTCCCACAGTTCAACAACTTACAGGAAATATTACTTTTCAGATTCGCGATAATATTTTTCGTGATTTAATTAAAAAAACTGTTTTTGCTTGTTCAACCGATGAAGCACGTCCTGTTTTTACCGGTTGTCTTCTTGAGGTAAACAATTCAGATGTCGTTATGGTAGCAACCAATACACATCGTTTATCAATAAAACGCGAAATATTGGATGATTTTACCGGCAATATAAAAATAATTATTCCATCAAAAATACTCAATGAATTAACAAAAATAATGATCTCCGAAATTCCTTCGAATGTAACAGTGAATTGTTCCTATAATCAAATCAGTTTCGCTTTTGATAATGTTTACATAACATCGCGATTGATTGAAGGACAGTTTCCCGACTATCAACGCGTTATTCCTCCAGAATTTAGTACAAAAATTAAAATAAATACACATGCTTTTCAATCGGCTGTAGATCGTGTTTCGTTAATTTCTCGTGCGGGTGATTATAATATAATCCAGCTGGTATTTACCGAACATAAAGTCGTAATTACCTCGAATAACCCAGATATCGGAAAAGCTGAAGAGTCTGTCCCTGTATCAATTGAAGGTCCCGAAATCGATATTGCTTTTAATGCAAAATATGTAACTGACATCCTAAAAAATATTGAAAGTGAAATGATTTATTTTTCCCTAAATAAATCATTGACACCGGCTAATATTAAACCGTCAGATGATGACACATATAACTATATCGTTACACCAGTTCGTACTAACTCTTAAAAAATAAAATATAATTTTAATTTATTTCAGGGACAAAGGGACACTCCTTTTGTCCCTGAAATTCAATATTTTAGTAATATTAGGGACATATAAAAAGGAGAGCTTATAATGGAAAATATCGAAATTAAAACCGATGTCATACAAATGGATCAGCTTTTAAAATGGGCTGGAATTATTGAGTCTGGCGGTCAAATGAAATTTATGATCGAAGACCAGGTTATTAAATTAAATCAAGTTCTCGTGACGGAAAAACGCAAAAAAGTCTTTCCTGGCGATATTTTGGAAATTAATGGTGTTGGAACTTGGAAAGTAGTTAAAGTACAGGGTGAATAGGCATGAAAGTAAAGAAACTTACTTTGCATAACTATCGAAATTATCGAGATTTAAAATTGCAATTTGATAAAAATATTCATATTTTTTTGGGTGAAAATGCACAAGGAAAAACGAATATTATCGAAGCAATTTATTATGCTGCTATGGGTCATTCACATCGAACAAATACCGATATGGATCTGATTCGCTGGGATGAAAAAGAAGGCTTTGTGCAGCTTGATTTTGAGCGGCTTGATGTTGATAATCAATTAAAATTTCACTTCAGCCAAGAAAAAAAGAAAAGTATTATTTACAATGGACAACCTATCAAACAAAAAGATTTGATCGGGGCGATCAATGTAGTTTTGTTTTCCCCTGAAGACTTATTTTTAATTAAGGGGTCACCAGCAGGGCGTCGCCGGTTTCTGGATATAGAAATATCGCAGGCTAGTCCGGCTTATTATCATGAACTTACGAAATATACACATATTGTTGCTCAGCGAAATATGCTGTTAAAAAAAATCAAGGAACGTCGGGCGAAACGTGATATGCTCGATAATTGGGATCCACAATTAGAAAAATCTGCGTCGATCATTGTGTATAAACGCTTGGATGCGGTAAAAAAACTTAATATGTTGGCGAATCTCATGCATAGACGTATCTCAACCAATCGTGAAAGCTTAGAAATTACGTATGAAATAAACGGGACAGAGAATGGTATGACAGAGCAGTTCAATTCATGGTATAATAGTAAATTGAAAGAATCTCGTGAAGTGGATATTTTACGTGGCAGTACAAGTATTGGACCACATCGTGATGATATGGTCTTAAATGTAAATAAAATTAATTTACGCTCGTTTGGGTCGCAAGGTCAGCAACGTACTGGTGTACTTGCATTAAAACTGGCTGAATTAGAATTCATTAAGTCGGAAACAGGAGAATATCCTGTTTTATTGTTGGATGATGTGATGAGTGAACTTGATGCTGCTAGGCGTGAGCAATTATTGCTTTTTATTCATAAAGAACGGATTCAGACTTTTATTACAGCAACCGATCAGGCTTATTTTCCAAAAGAAAAAGTAGGTCAATATCATATAGTGTCTGCTGGAACTATAGTGGGGTGATAGTTTGGGATTTAGTAAAGCAAGATCGTCCCGATTTGAGAAAGTAAATCTTATAATCCCCAAAATGATTCATTCAATTGGTGTAAATAAACAATATAAATCTCAATTGATCTTTTTTTATTGGTCAAAAATTGTTGGTCATGATATTGCAGCTCAGTCAAAACCTGCAGAAATTGAATATGGAATTTTATTTTTGACAGTAAAAAATTCAGTTTGGTCACACCATTTATCCATGATGAAAATTGATATTATTGCCAAGATTAATCATTTTATTGGTGAAGCATTGGTCAAAGATATTCGTTTTCGCAATTATGCATTTGATGATACTGTGAAAACAATTGAAAAAAATAATGAGGGACCAAATCTTGGTAAGTTTTTACGGCATGTGGCATTGGATAAACAGGAAATAGAACAGGTGAATCAACAATGTGCATCGATTCAAGATGAAAATTTGCGGGCGCAGCTGGTACGGTTATATCAAAAAAATATTAAACTGCATAAACTAGAAAAGAAATATGACTGGCATCCTTGTGAAAAATGTCAAGTTCTTTGTCCGAAAGAACAATTGTATTGCAATATTTGTGAGCGTGAAAGCAGACATGAGGTCGAGGCAAAAATTCGTAAAATTCTTAGTGATGTACCCTGGGCACGTTATGCGGATATTTATAAATACATTTTGTGCAGTCAGGATATGGTAAATAAAGAGCGTGTCAAGATGATGCAGAAACTGGTCACACAGATTGACCCAGACGATTCATCGACTATGGAAGCAAAGACGTTAACTATGCTTTATCGATGTATTCCTCCTGACCAGTTAAATGAAGATCTGATAAAGAAGACATTATATAAATTTAGGCACGATCTGCCGTTTAGAAAGACCTTGAAAAAAATGAATAAAAATAGCCCTAAGCAAACAAAAGCAAAAGAATTCAGGAGGACAAATCATGTTTCTGCATCTCGGAAGTGATACGGTGGTCGCATTAAAAGATGTGATTTCAATTAATGATTTTAAAAGTTTTCGTTCTTCAGTGAATCGTGAATTTATTCAAAAAATGCGTGCAAAAAAAAGAGTGATTGATGTTTCAGATAATCAGCCGAAATCGCTTATTGTGACGAAATATAAAATATATTTATCGGCAATATCTTCAGTTACTTTAAAAAAACGTGCTGATACAGTCTTTGATAATGATGGTGCATTTTGATTATTGCTATAACAGGGAAAGAGTATATGGAGGTTTTTTATGAGCAAGAATGATGAAAATAAGAATGATGATGCGAATTTGGAAACAGTTGAAATTCATCTCGACGAAGGTAGTGCTGAAGTTTCAGCTGTTGAAGGTGATTATGGTGCGCAGCAGATTCAGATATTAGAAGGACTAGAAGCTGTTCGTAAACGTCCTGGTATGTATATAGGCAGTACTTCTAGTCGTGGACTGCATCACCTCGTCTATGAAGTAGTCGATAATAGTATTGATGAAGCATTAGCGGGCTATTGCAGCCATATAGAAGTCACCATTCATCAGGATAATAGTGTTACGGTTGTTGATAATGGGCGCGGTATCCCAGTTGATATGCATGAAAGCGGCAGACCAGCTCTAGAAGTTGTATTAACTGTATTGCATGCCGGTGGTAAATTTGGCGGCGATGGGTATAAAGTATCGGGTGGACTTCATGGAGTAGGTATATCTGTTGTAAATGCACTTAGTTCTTTACTTGAAGTTGAAGTAAAAAGAGATGGAAAAATATATAATATGACTTTTTCCAAGGGTTATACAGCCAGTGCACTAAAAGTTGTTGGTGATACGGATGAAAATGGAACAAAAGTTCATTTTATTCCAGATGCGGAAATTTTTGATGAGGTTGTCTATGATTATGACATTTTAAAACATCGTTTACGTGAATTGGCTTTTTTAAATCAACAAATAACGATTACCTTGACAGATGAACGTGATGGTCATAATGAAATTTTTTATTTTGAAGGCGGAATTCGTTCTTTTGTAGCACATTTGAATCGCAATAAAGAAGTTATAAATACAGATCCTATTTATTTTAATGGTACGAAAAACACGACTGTTGTTGAAATAGCAATGCAGTATAATACAAGTTATACGGAAAATATTTATAGTTTTGTCAATAATATTAATACAGAAGAAGGGGGAACCCATCTAGCTGGTTTTAAAATTGCTTTGACTCGTGCGGCAAATGATTTTGCCCGTAAACAAAATATATTGAAACCTTCAGAAGATAATTTAACAGGGGAAGATATTCGTGAAGGCATTAGCTGTATTATCAGCTTGAAAATTCGTAATCCACAGTTTGAAGGACAGACAAAAACAAAACTCGGTAATTCTGAAGTTCGTGGTATAGTGGACTCGATTGTCAGTGAAGGTCTTTCTGAATTTTTTGAAGAAAATCCAGCCATTACGAAAAAAATCATTGAAAAATCAATTATGGCGTCTAGAGCACGTGAAGCAGCAAGAAAAGCTCGCGAACTTACACGGCGTAAAAATGCTTTGGAAGTTAGTTCATTGCCTGGTAAATTGGCAGATTGCTCAATAAAAGATCCAATGCAGACTGAAATTTATTTAGTCGAAGGGGATAGCGCTGGCGGTTCAGCAAAACAGGGTCGTGATCGTAGATTCCAAGCCATTTTGCCACTTAGAGGTAAAATACTCAATGTAGAAAAAGCTCGTCTTGATAGAATTTTAAATAACGATGAAATTCGTACAATGATTACTGCTTTTGGCAATGGTATCGGTGAGGAATTTGATTTAACTAAAAGTCGCTATGGCAAGATTATTATAATGACAGATGCGGATGTCGATGGTGCTCATATTCGTACATTGTTATTGACGTTCTTTTATCGTTATATGCCAGAACTTTTGACAAATGGACGTATTTATATCGCGCAACCACCTCTTTATCAGGTGAGAAAAGGAAAGCAGCATTGGTATACGTACAGTGATGATGAGCTTTCGGCTAAACTCGATGAGATCGGTCGTGATGGCATTGTGGTGCAGCGCTATAAAGGGCTTGGTGAAATGAATCCAGAACAGTTATGGGAAACAACCATGGATCCTGAAGGGCGTACGGTCTTACAGGTACAATTAAACGATGCAGAAGCTGCGGATAGTATTTTTACGATTTTGATGGGCGATAAAGTGGAACCTCGTCGTAAGTTTATTGAAGATCATTCCCATGATGTACGCAATTTAGATATTTAGATCCTTGCCTATATTTGACATTTTAAAATTTTTATGATACTATAAAAATATAATTCCTACAAGGGGAGTAACTGAACGATCGACTATCGTCAAGACGGGTGAAAACCCCGGTGCGATCGGCATTAATTTGTAAGTAAGACCTTGTCTCATGTCATTTATTTGGCTGGGGCAAGGTCTTTTGTTTATAAAAGAAAAATTGTAGTTATTTTTCTTTTGGCAGTTATTTTAACAAAGTACATGTCAAAAATAACTAAAAATATGGTATCTTATAAGTAAGATCCATTTTAGATAAGATGTCTTAAATTTTAATAAAAAATAATGGAGGATGCTTTCTATGAATATGTTAAAAACAACGATACTCATGGCATTGCTTACTGGTATTTTAGTTGCGGTGGGTGGTGCATTTGGCGGTCGAAATGGAGCAACAATTATGCTGGTTATCTCATTTGGCATGAATTTTTTCTCATACTGGTATAGTGATTCAATTGTGCTCAAAGCTTATGATGCACGTGAAGTAACGCCGACACAGGCACCAGATCTTTATAATATGGTTGAAAAATTATGTGCGAATGCTGATTTACCAATGCCAAAAGTTTATATTATAGATACAGATGTACCTAATGCTTTTGCAACGGGTCGTAATCCATCTCACGCCGCAGTTGCTGTAACTACCGGGATTATGAAAACATTACAATATGATGAACTGGCTGGCGTTGTAGCCCATGAACTTTCCCATATAAAACATCGTGATACATTAATCAGTACGATGGCAGCATCAATTGCTGGGGTGATTTCATGGATTGCTACAATGGCACAATGGTCGGCTATTTTTGGTATGGGACGCAGCAACGACGAAGAAGATAGTGGTGGTACAGCTGGCTTATTATTTACCATCATCGTAGCTCCATTGGCTGCTATGCTGATTCAAATGGCAATTTCACGGTCGCGTGAATATGAAGCGGATGCGAGTGGCGGAAAAATTTGTGGCAATCCATTGGCACTAGCAAGTGCCCTTGAAAAGATTGACTATTATGCAAAGAATGCTGTGATGAGCCAGGCTACACCAGCCACAGCACATATGTTTATTATTAATCCACTGGCTGGTTCAACGGAAAAAATCATGAATTTATTTAGTACGCATCCAGCGACGGTAGAGCGTATTGCTAAACTTAAAGAACAAGCCAAAGCGTTAAGATAATAAAAAAAAGATCTCTATTCATATAATAAAATTATGAAATAGAGATCTTTTTTTAACTTTGATTGCTTAAACTTTTACTATTTTGTAACGGATTTATTTTTTTGCGATCCATGAGCCCCATAAATGATAAAATCTGGTCAGTGGCAATATTTGGATCAAGCACGTTTTTTACAACATGGGTGGTGACTTTCCAAGTTTCAAACTCACCATTATTTTCGGCATATTCCAAATTGTGTTTGATATCATCATTTGATTCTTTCATCATCAGCATCCGTTCAACTAGTGTTACATAGTCAGCCATTATATAAATGGATTCAATGCGTTCTGATAAAAGCTTGGTTAATTGCTTTAAGCCGTTGGCTTCAAGTAATATAATACTTCGATTGCAGGTTTGCAGGGTTTTTAAAAGTTCAAGTTTGGAGAGCCCATAATATTCGCCTCGATAGGTGACTTTTTCAATTAAATCTAGTTTGAAAAAAGTTTCTTTATCAACAAAATGATAATCCTCACCATTTTTTTCATTTGCTTTTGGTTTTCTTGTTGTATAACTCAAAATATAAGGAAGACCCAATAGTTTTAAATGTTGAATCAACAGGGTTTTTCCTGAAGCATGGGGTCCAATAATCGCATAAATTTTGTTCGTCATAGCCAAGACTCCAATTCTTTTAGTTATTGTCTAACTTTTATACGATACAAGTATGTAATTACTTTTGCAATAGCATTGGTATTTATCAATCAATATATAATAAAATTCTGTAATTTATTTTACCATATATTCAAGGATTTATAAATAAAGAAAGTTAAAATATAAATATAATCGATAATTCTTATTGTTTTAATCTATACAAAAACAAAAGCGAGAGCTTTTCCGATCCGCTCTCGCTTTTGCCGCCTCTATACCCTTTGCCATCTACTACATAATATATGTAGTAGTTCCCCGACTAATAGAATACACCTTTTTGTGCTTTTTTGCAAGTCCTTAAAATAATATTTTGTAAATAAAAAAACTTTCTCGCTAGCGAGAAAGTCGATTTTTTGTGATGGTCGGAGCAGCAGGATTCGAACCTGCGACCCCCTGGTCCCAAGCCAGGTGCTCTACCAAACTGAGCCATGCCCCGATATGTTATATGGGATTCACTAGTTACTACAGCAACATATAATATGATACTCTAAAAATAATAATTTGTCAATAGTCGAAAAATTATTTTCATCCGACTATTGACGTACTTGTATTATATGGTTAAATAGGAAACATGTCAATAGAATATAAAAAAAATTATACATAATACAAAATAAAAAATTAAACTTAAATTTTTTATTAAAATAAAGGAAATGAATTGGAGGAACGAGAAATAAAAACTAAGCTTTAATCAGTATATATATATATTATTCGTAAGTAATTAATCAGTTTTGTCTGCATTTTTAACCGAATTTCAACATACAGCATACTTAAGAAAAATTTCGCTTGTTTATATAGATAAAATTGTGAATCAAAATACGCTATATGTGCCAAGGAGGAGGTATCCATTCATATTTTTTTATTGTGAGTGCTTTGAATTTCTAAATTGGGGGTTCGTAAAATGTATTTTTATTGTTCAAAATGTAAAAAAAATTATCCAATTAATACGATGTCATATAAATGTGAATGTGGAGGCTTGTTTAAATTATTTAAAGATCCAAGTGAAATATTACATCATTCAGTTTCGTTAGGGGAAGTGGAAACACCGTTATTGAAAATGAAAATTAATAAACTGAATCTTTTCTTGAAACTAGAGCAGTTTCATGCAACGGGTTCTTTTAAAGACCGTGGTGCATTTATGATGATAAATCAATTAAAAAATGTCGGAATTCATGAAATTGTCGAAGATTCTTCTGGCAATGCTGGAGCTGCCATGGCTGCTTATGCAGCAGCTGCTGGTATAAAAGCTTCTATTTATGTTCCAGAATCAACTTCATCTGGTAAAATCAAACAAATCAAAGCTTATGGTGCAGCCATTATAAAGGTAGATGGTGCACGTGATAAAACAGCCGCCGCTGTACTGGAAGCGGCAAAAACATCGTATTATGCTTCACATGTGTATAATCCGCTGTTTTTTGAGGGAACAAAATCGTTAGCATATGAAATCTATCATCAATTGCATGAACAAGTGCCGAATTACATATTTGTTCCAGTCGGAAATGGTACCATGTTATTAGGTCTTTATTATGGTTTTGAGGAAATTGGGCGCCTGCCAAAATTGATTGCTGTGCAGAGTGATCGTTGTAAGCCATTATACCAAAAGTTTCATAATCTTCCTGAAAATGAAATCACACCGACTATTGCACAGGGAATTGCGGTGGGGCGACCACAACGTTTGGATGAAATTTTGCTGGCTGTAAAATATAGTCAAGGTGATGTTATTACCGTAGCAGATGAGTCTATTTTATATGCACAAGATATTTTGGCTCGCCAAGGAATGTATGTCGAAATGACTTCGGCGGTAGCGGTAGCGGGGGCTTTACAATTTTTTGAAAATGGAAAACCGGATAATTATCAAGTTATTGTGCCGCTCACTGGAATGGGGATGCAGTAGACCAGCGTAATAAATCATTCTAAAAAGTTTGCCTGTCATTTCATAACATTATATACTTATGTATGTATTACATATTGTGTCAGTATAGATGGGAGAACATGGATGGATGAAATTAGTTTAGAGATGATAGGTTTTTTGATGGGAGCTGGTTTTTTAGCTTCTTTTATTGATTCGGTTGTAGGTGGCGGCGGGCTGATTTCGCTTCCGGCAATTATGCTTACAGGTCTGCCGCCGATTGTGGCACTCGGAACCAATAAGGCAGCCGCCTTTTTGGGAGCTTTGACCAGTGTGCTTTCCTTTATGCGTTCCGGTAAAGTGAATTTTAAAATTATAAAATATTTGTTTCCTTTATCGTTTATTGGCTCTTTGCTTGGCGTGTTTGTGGTAAGGGAGATTCCACCTGATTTTTTACGTCCGCTCGTGGTGGTGATGTTGATTGCTGTAACCATTTATAGCCTTTTTCGTAAAGACTGGGGTGAAAAATCAACGTATGTCGGAATGACGAAGAAAAAAATGTATTTCAGTGCGATGATTGCGCTATTATTCGGGTTTTATGATGGCTTTTTTGGACCAGGAACGGGTTCTTTTCTGCTCTTTGCGTTTTTATGTATTGGTTTTGATTTTATCTGTTCAGCCGCCAATGCCCGGGCACTGAATTTTGCCAGTAATTTGGCAGCGGCTTTATTATTTATGTCTTTGGGTCTGGTTAATTATACTTATGCAATACCAATGGGGATTGCGATGATTTTAGGTGCATATTTTGGTACAAAAATGGCTTTATCGAAAGGTGTTGCTTATGTTAAGCCTTTATTCATTTTAATGACGGCTATTTTGATTGGTAAACAATTATGGGATTTATTGAAAAATTGATTCTAGGAGATTATCTATAGTATAATAAAACCAGTATTTTTAAAAGTGAGGTTTTAAGTTTATGAAAAAAGCAATTATTGAAACAAAAAATGGTAAAATAACGATTGAGCTTTTTGACAAAGAAGCGCCGGGAACGGTAGCTAATTTTGTAAAACTCATTCAGGAAGGTTTTTATAATGGTTTGAAATTTCATCGTGTAATTCCAGACTTTGTTGTGCAGGGTGGCGATCCAAGCGGTAATGGTACTGGCGGTCCTGGCTATACCATTAAATGTGAAACGGAAGGGAATCCGCATAAACATAATCGTGGTTCGTTATCGATGGCTCATCGTGGTAAAGATACAGGAGGCAGTCAATTCTTTTTGGTTTTAGAACCACAGCCGCATTTAGATGGTGTTCATACTGTATTTGGTCAAACTATTGATGGATATGATATTATGGATCTTATCGAACAAGGTGATATTATGGAAAATGTTACGGTTGTTGAAGATTAATTCAATATAATTTTTATTAAATGGCAGCTGCTTATGGTTTAGGCAGTTGTCATTTTTTTTCGACCATAGGGATGAGAAGCTCAGTTAATGTACATAAAAAAAACTTAAAAATTCCTAATAATACACCTATAGGACTATATGCTTAAAAAATATTGACTAATAGTCCTCTTGTTGTTACTATTTATTTATGATTTCATTACCAAAATTTACATAATAAAATTATATAACGCATTAAAGAATTTATGTTTTCCGTTAACGCTGTTTTATTTAATTATTTTTTTGCTAATAATTTCCATGAAAAAATCTTTAATACGTTCTATATACTTTGGCGAGTGATATCAAAAGTTAGGAGGAGCACATATGTTTGAAAAATTAAATAATCTAAGTATTGAAACAAAATTACGCGTATCCTTTGCTTGTATTTTTGCCATCACTATATTTTTAGGTGTGTATGGGATGTATGCAGTCACGACGGTAGTACATAAGTCGGATCAGATTACGGATACCTGGATGCAAATGATGGATGATTCCCATACGATCAATGAAGCATTTGCCCGAATTCGCATCAATACATATAAGTTTATTTATGCAGGCGATAAAACAGATCGTGATAAAGCTAAAAAAGCGATAGATGAAGCAAAGACTGCAATTTCTAAAAGCAGTGATCGCTATACGAAGAATATTGAATCTATGGAAAACAGTGATCCAGTGGATGCCGCCGAACAACACAAATTAGTTGATCAGATTCATAAAGATATGGATACATATTTTACTTTGAATGAACAAATGTTTAAATTAGATCAAGATGGTAAAAAAATGGAAAGTATTACTTTAGCCAATGGTAAAATAAGTGAAACATATTTAAAGATGCAGGGTCAAATTGATGCCTTGGTTGACGTGGATGTGAAAAAGGCAGATAACTTGAATGCAGAGTCAAAATCGCTTTATAAAACAACGAACGTCATTCAAACAATCGTTCTTTGTTTTGGTATTCTATTTATTTTATTGATTGGGTACTTGATTAACAAGAATATTCAGCGTTCCGTAAAGGAATTATTGCGCATTTCCAAAGAGGTGGCTGGAGGAAATCTAGCTGATCGCGCAGTGGTTTTTTCGTCTGATGAATTTGGGCAGTTATCAGATTCTTATAATATTACTATTACGTCGTTAAACAAATTAATTCGCAATATTCAAGAGAATGCAGAACAGGTTGCTTCTTCATCAGAGCAGCTTTCTGCCAGTGCAGAACAATCGGCACAGGTGAGTACCCAAATTGCTGCTTCGATTAATACGGTGGCTATGGCGAGTACAGAGCAGGCACAATCCGTAGAACATACAACGGGGATTGTTGAAAAAATTTCTACACATATCAATGAAGTATCAGAAAACTCTGATGTCATGCTTCAACATACAGAACAAGCGGAACATACGGCTGCCGAAGGTAATGTTGAGATTGAAAATGCCGTTGAACAGATGCATCATATTGAAAGCACCGTAAATCATTCGGCTCAAGTCGTAGAAAAGTTGGGTGAACGTTCCCGGGAAATTGGGCAGATCATTGGCGTTATTTCAGGCATTGCCGAACAAACGAATCTGCTTGCGTTAAATGCAGCGATTGAAGCTGCTCGAGCTGGTGAAATGGGTCGCGGTTTTGCTGTTGTTGCAGATGAGGTCAGGAAACTGGCTGAAGAATCGCAGAAATCTGCGAAACATATTGCTGCTTTGATTAATGAAGTGCAAAATGAAACGGAAAATGCGGTTACTGTTATGAATCGTGGTACAAAAGAAGTACAAGCCGGTGCAGAACGTGTTATAAATGCAGGCAATACGTTTAAAAATATAACAAGTTTGATGAAGGACGTTACTTTGGAAATTCGTGAAATATCAGGTAAAATTAAAGAAATTGCAATTAGTGAACGCAGTATTGTTTCGGCGACGCAGAAAATTGATGCGGCCAGCCAAAGTGTAGCTGCTGAATCGCAGACTGTATCTGCTTCGATTGAAGAACAATCGGCAGCGATGCAAGAAGTGTCTTCATCAAGTGAAGAATTAGCTTCCATTGCACAAATTTTACAAAATGAAACGCAAAAATTCCGGATTTGATTTAAATAAAAGCAGTTATGTAGATTCATAGAATTGATCACAACTGCTTGTTAATAATTTTTCAATTTACGGATGTAGGTTTTTCGATTAAAATGAATGTAAAGATGTAAATTTTGTAGGAGGCGGCAATTTTGATTCATGCAATAATCGATATAGGTTCAAATACGATTCGACTTGCGGTTTATGATATCGAGTCAGGCGAAATAGAGTTGCTAATGAAAAAGAAACATACCGTGGGACTTGCAGCTTATATCAAAGATGGCATGATGAAGCAAGACGGCATTGAAAAAACTTGTGAAATATTACAAGAGTTCAAGTATTTTCTTGATAGTTTTCAAATTACGGAAATTATAGCTTTTACGACAGCCGCTTTGCGAAATGTACAAAATAGTCAATTAGCTGTAGCAGAAATTATTCATCGAACCGGTATTGCTTTAAGAGTCTTGTCCGGAGATGAGGAGGCACGACTGGATTTTATCGGAGCAACGCATGATAGCACAGAATCGTCTGGATTATTGATTGATATTGGTGGCGCTAGTACGGAAATTGTTGCTTACGAAGATCATAAGATCTGTAAAAAAATAAGTTTACCCATCGGATCATTATATCTGCATACGAAATATGTCGCTGATTTTTTGCCGAGTCCAACAGAAGCAGTGCAAATGATGCAGGAAGTGAAGCAAATGATTGCACGTGCAGACGATTTTAAAAATGTAAGTCATCTCAATATTTGTGGAATTGGTGGTACATTTAAAGGGACCGTTATTTTATATAATCAATTGTTTCAAATGAATCACAAAAATGTTGAAATCCCAACCGGAACTTTGCTGGATATTGTTTGGCGGTTTACCCGCACTATGCCAATGCCTTCGGAAGAGGCTGTTATTTTAATGAAGACGGTACCAGAACGAATTCATACGATCATTCCAGGGATCATTATCGCTTCTGTTTTAGCGCAATATTTTGGCAGTGAAAAGATTATCTATAGCGATTCTGGGGTTCGGGAAGGTTATATTTATGATCAGATCATTGGTCAGTAGTTCGGTTCGTTTGTTCTTTCTTACGGTTTAGTTTTTTATTTGCTAAAAGCATTGTTGAATTTTGCAGCATTTCTAAAAAATTTCTGGCGATATTCGATAAATAGCGATTGCGGCTCCAAATGATATTGGCATATAAAGGGAGAATTGGGTCGGAAATCTCTTTATAGATTAAATTTTCATTTTGATTTAATAAAGCGCTGGTTTTTGGAATTATGGCAATACCAAGTCCGGTACTGCTTAAGGCTATCATGGAGCGAATATCGTTATGTAGGCAAATTATATTTGGATTTAGATTATTGTCTTCATAATAAGCTCGGATGCGTTCACTTGAACGATGTAAAATCAATGGTTTATCACTTAATTCTTTTAGTGTAACGGATTTTTGAGCGGGATGCTGATTCCACTTTGGATGCATGGCAGCGACCATAAACTGTGTCGGTAGGGGAATTGCATCATAGATTGTTGTATCAACGGGGCATAAGACAATGCCAACTTCAATAACACCATTCGTCAGGAGCTTGGTAATTGTATGGTTATCGGCATCATGGATACGAAAAGAAATCTTAGGATATTTTTGGCTGTAATTTAGGATTTGTTCGGGTAGAAATGTGGCACCTAAAGCAGTGACAGCAGCAATCGACAAGGTTCCTACCTCGCCCTTATCAATATCTTTGATTTCTTTTTGTGTTTTGGTGACGAGCTCTACAATTTGATTACCTTTTTCATAAAGGGCTTCGCCCGCTTCGGTGAGTTTTATATTTCGTCCGACTTTTTTGATTAATTGGACACCAAGTTCTTCTTCAAATTTTTTTAATTGTGCAGTTAAGGGTGGTTGGGAAATACAGAGCTTTTTTGCTGCACTGGTAATTTGACCTTCTTTGGCCACGGTGAGAAAATAATATAGTTTTTTTAAATTAATCATAAGCGGCTCCATTTATCAATTGTTTTTTTTTAGATTGTTGTTTTATTATAGTATATAGATTGCATTATAGAAACTCTCTTTTCAAGTAAAGAAAGCTGATTCATACATTTTTTGTATGAATCAGCTTTCTTTTTTGTATTATACATATGAATAAATTTTAACTATAATAAAGCATCAGACGATAAGTTAAAAAATTTCTTGTTCATGGCGTATTTTTGAATAAAATAAGGTTCTCAAGCATAGTTGCCTGTAGATTTTGTAAAGTTTATCGTATTTGCAAAGGACGGGTTTCTGTGTTTTTTTATTTTACTTCAACCAAAATAGTTTTTGCAGCAAGTTTTTTGTGGGGGAAAATTATGTTAGTTCATTTAATCAGGTATCAAAAACAGCAGGCTCTTTTTGGAGTTTTATTGATCGGCATGTCTGCTTTTTTTAGTGGCTGTGCTACAAGTTCAGCGCAGTCAAAAGCAGTGTGGGGACGTGCCGAAGCTAAAGAAATTGATATAAATTCAAAAATAGCAGGACGGGTTGTAGATTTGTTGGTAAAAGAAGGCGATGTTGTGAAAAAAGGACAAATATTAGCTCGTATGGACAGTCGTGAAATTTCAGCCGAGTCTAAACAGGCTGTTGCCGGTGAAAAAGCATTGCAGGCTCAGCTTAATCAGGCATCTGCTAATACGACCATAAAAGATCAGACCTCGCTTTCTACAGTCAATGTAGCAAAGGCTCATTTAGCGAAGGCTGAAGCGAATCTTGATGAGGCACAATCTGATTATGATCGATTTGCAAAATTATTGGCAGGCAATGTTGTATCAGAACAAACGTTTAAAAGTTATCAGACGAAATATCAGGTCGCGGTGGCATCTAAACAGGAGGCAGAAGCTTCTGTGACCGAAGCCGAAGCGAATGTGATGCAGCATCAAGAAAATATTGCTGATGAAGAAGCTTTGCGCAGTAAAATAGAACAAGCTGCTGCTGCTGTTGATCAAACACAAGTCAATCTTGATGAAACAGAAATCCGAGCACCATTTGATGGTATAATTACGGCTAAATACGTTGAAGTGGGAGCGATGATTTCGACAGGAATTCCTTTGGTGAGTATTCAAGATCCAAATGATAATTGGATTAATTTGAAAGTACCGGAAACAGATTTGGCAAAATATCAAGTTGGAACGGCAGTTTCAATGCAAGGGCGGGATGCAAATCTTATAGTGAATGGAACAATTGTCGATGTTAGTAAAAAGTCTGAATATGCAACATATCGTGCTACAAGTGAACGTGATCAAAAGGATATTATCACGTTTAATGTGAAAATCCAGGTGAATTCAGAGAAACTTCGTCCAGGGATGCAGTTTCATATAGCAGGTTGACGAAAATGATAAATGTAGTTTCTATTTTTTTGCAGGAAATTCAGTTTATTTTAAAAGAGAAAAAAAATCTGTTGTTTTTATTTTTTTTACCAATTTTATATGCTGCTTTTTTTGGCTATCTTTATGGTGCGGAGAGTTTAAAATATATTCCGGTGGTTGTTTTGGATCAGGATCAAAGCAGTGCCAGTCGTTCGTTAGTGTCGGCTTTTGCAGATTCGGAGCGGTTTGATATTGTGGCTGTTGTAGAAACGCAGGAAGAATATGAAACTGTTTTGGATCGTGAAGATGCTTTAGTTGGAATTGGTATTCCAACTGACTTTGCCAAACATATTAAAACGGGTATTGGCTCTAGCGTGATCGTTACCAGTAATGGGAAAAATCTTATGTATCCGAATTCAGCATTGTCCTTTGCCAGAGAAATTATTACCATATATAATGGCGGTCTTGGTAAAAAATTAGTGGAAGCGATGGGACAATTTCCTGGGCAAGCTGCCTATACAGTAGCTCCTGTTAGTATGCGGCTGCGTATATTCAATAATCCAACGAATTCATATTTGCCATTTATGTTACCGGGAATGGTGACGAATGGTGTACAAATTGGGATCATGATGGCCATTTTTCTAGCCATTGTGAGAGAATACACTAATGTTAATTTATGGAAGAAAAATTCGATTCTAGTGGTCTTGTCTGGGAAAATAGCCGCCTATTGGATTTTATCTTTAACAGGAGCACTTTTGGCGATTGGTCTTTATGTTTTTGTCTATAATATTCCTTTTATTGGGAGTTTTTTTGATATTTTTATTTTATATAGTTCATTTATTTTTGCTGTTGTTACGATTGGTATGTTTTTTTCGGCCATGGCTCCCAGTATTATGATTCCATTTCATCCAATTGAATTTATTTACTTTATGCCAGCTTTTTTATATAGTGGTTATTCATGGCCAGCATTTTCAAAAAATCTGTTTACACAGTTTTATGCATATTTATTACCGATGAATTATATAGCGGATCCGGTTCGGGATATTTTACTAATGGGGCATTCTGAAAATATAGGACGCAATAGTCTTATTTTATGCTGTTTTGGTATGGCGGCTTTTGTCGTGACAGGTTTGGTTTGCAAGAAAAGAATAAAACCTGTATTAATTGAGGCAGAGGTGAAAATATGACTTGGTGGAATATTAGCTTGTGCGAATTAAAAATTTTAGTCACACAAAAACCAAAATTGATCTTTAGTATGTTCGTTGTTCCATTTTGCTATTTATTATTGTTTGGCACTTTATTTAGTAAAAATTCAGTTGATCAGATTCCGTTGGTTATTTGTGATGAAAGTCAAACCTACTTCAGCAGTAAATTAACAGATGGCTTTGAAAATACGGAGCGATTTTCAGTTGTACAGTATGTCGATTCCCCGGAGGAGGTGCAGCAGTATCTTTATGAAAAAAAAGCAATTGTTGGCATTGGAATTCCTAAAGATTTTGCGCATGATATTAAAAATGGACTGGCTTCCCAAATTGTTGTAGAAATTAACGGGACAAATTTAATGGTCACGAATACGGCTATTACAGCAACGCAGGATGTATTCGATGTGTTTGCGCAGCAGACGGCATTGAATTCACTTCGTAGTCAGTCGGGAATTAAGAATATAGAAACTAAAATTGTTCCGGTACAAATGAAAACGCGGATCTTACATAATCCAACATTGGATTATAAGGTGTTCTTTTTATTTGGGTTGCTTATGACTTCATTTCAAATGACAATGTTTATTCCGACGACTGCTTCCTTTTTTATGGAATATAAAGCAAAACAATATACGATGTATGCAGCCAGTCATGTTGTAATTGGTAAAGTTTTACCATTTATTATGGCGGCGTCGCTAGCCTTCATTATGCATTTGACGATTGCTGTTTTTGTGTTTGATTTGCCATATAAAGGTGATTTGCGACAAGTGTTTTTACTCGGCTTAGGTTTTATTTTTGCAATGACGACATTAGCGAGTGTTATTGCATCTTTTATCAAGGATTTTTTCTTTTTTTATCGATTAGCTTTGGCTGCTACCATTCCAGTTTTTATGATTTCCGGGTACACATGGCCATCTAGCGCGATGCCGTGGATTATTCAAAAGATTGCTTTTTTTATTCCCTATACCCATATTGCATCATCTTTGCGCAGTTTTATGACAGCTGGATTTTCCCCAGTTGGGTATGAAGATATTTTTATTTTATATATGTATGGCGGTGTTATGTTGTTGTGGTCGATTTATCGTTATAAAAGATTTTGTCACATTGAATTCAATATAGTGAATAATTCGCTTATTGAGAAAAAATAATATGAGAGAATGGTTCTTTCTTTTAGAATAAAACCATTCTTTTTTTATTTATTGCAGAAATTTTATTTTTGTTATATGTATTTTACAATCATCCGAAAAAGAATAGATATTGTTTTCAATAAACCCTTATAAACTGTGGACTTATGGACATTTTTTCTAAAAAATGATATAATTAAGAGCTAGAGATAAAAGCTAATATATTTTTTTAAAATAGAGTTAGAGAATATGATTTTGAGGTGAGAATGTGGATTTTGGTTTAGGTAGAGTTTTACCGGTAAAAATTGAAGATGAGATGCAAAATTCTTATATCGATTATGCGATGAGTGTTATTGTCATGCGCGCATTGCCGGATGTCCGCGATGGTTTGAAACCGGTCCATCGTCGTATTATGTATGCGATGCATGAGGCTGGAATGGGATCCAATAAACCATATAAGAAATCGGCCCGTATCGTCGGGGAAGTATTAGGTAAATATCATCCGCATGGTGACACTTCTGTTTACGAAGCAATCGTGCGTATGGCTCAAGATTTCTCGTCTAGATACATGCTGGCTGACGGACATGGTAATTTTGGTTCGGTTGATGGTGACTCCGCTGCGGCAATGCGTTATACAGAAGTACGTATGTCAAAAGTTGCGGAAGCTATGCTGCAAGATATCGAAAAAGAAACAGTTGATTTTGCACCGAACTATGATGAATCACTCAAGGAACCGACCGTTCTTCCATCCAAATTGCCAAATCTTTTGGTGAACGGTTCATCGGGGATTGCGGTAGGTATGGCAACGAACATTCCGCCGCATAATCTTAATGAAGTGGTTGACGGCGTTTTATTAATGATAGAAAATCCTGAAGTAACGATCGATGAACTTATGACGGTCATTAAAGGACCGGATTTTCCGACAGCTGGTTTAATTTTGGGACAAGAAGGTATCCAATCAGCTTATCGAACTGGTCGTGGTGTAGTTAAGATGCGGGCGCAGGCTCGGGCTGAAGTTATGTCTAATGGCAAACCGCGTATTTTGGTTACGGAACTTCCTTATCAGGTCAATAAAGCTCGTCTTGTAGAAAAGATCGCTGAACTTGTTCGTGATAAAACGGTTGAAGGCATTACGGATCTTCGTGATGAATCCGATCGGAATGGTATGCGTGTGGTAATTGAATTGCGTCGGGATATCAATCCAGATGTAATTTTAAACCAGCTGTATAAGCATACACAATTGCAGGAAAGCTTTGGTATTATCATGCTGGCATTGGTCGATGGTCGCCCGCGTGTTCTTACCTTGCAAGAAGTTCTTTATTATTATATTGAACATCAAAAAGATGTCATCACTCGCCGGACTCGTTATGAACTAAGTAAAGCAAAAGCGAGAGCACACATTTTGGAAGGTTTGACAATTGCCTTAGATCATATCGATGCGGTTATTAAGACGATCCGCGGGTCCCGAACAGCGGATATCGCGCGCGAAGGTTTGATGACAGGTTTCGACTTATCAGATAAACAGGCACAAGCTATTCTCGATTTACGTCTCCAAAGATTGACTGGTTTGGAACGCGAAAAAATCGAAGAAGAATATCAGGAAATTTTAAAAACAATTTCGTGGTTAGAATCGGTGTTGGCTGATGAAACAAAGATTTTAAATATAATTAAAGAAGAATTAATTGAAGTAAAACGAAAATTTGGTGATGCTCGTCGCACGAGAATTACAGCTGATTTTTCAAAACTTGCTATGGAAGATCTGATTGCCGAAGAAGATGTAATTATTACGCTTACACATAACAATTACATCAAACGCATGCCGATTGATACATATAAAAATCAAAAACGCGGTGGTCGTGGTGTGACTGGAATGGGAACTAAAGAAGAAGATTTTGTGGAAAATATGCTTGTTACAACCACGCATCATACCATTTTGTTCTTTACCAGCCGCGGTCGTGTCTATCGTTTGAAAGGGTATGAAATTGCTGAATCAAGTCGAATTGCTAAAGGAACGGCGATTATCAATCTCTTACAACTGGAACCAAACGAAAAGATTACAGCGGTTATTCCAATTCAAAAATTCACGGCGGATCGTTTCCTGTTTATGGCAACTCGCAAAGGGATTGTTAAGAAAACAGAACTCATGGAATTCGATACAACTCGTAAGGGCGGCTTAATTGCAATTACATTGGATGATGATGATGATTTGATCGGGGTAAAATTGACCGATGGTAATCGTTATGTTATCTTAGGAACTTCAGCTGGAATGGCGATTTCATTTGCAGAAGGTGATGTTCGCTCGATGGGCAGAAATGCCCGTGGTGTTAGAGGAATTCGTCTTAAAACAACGGATGTTGTTGTAGGCATGGATAATCTCAAACGCGATGCGGAAGTACTTACTGTTACCGAAGAAGGATTCGGTAAACGGACAGCCACATCCGAATATCGTTCGCAGACACGCGGCGGTAAAGGTCTAATCAACATGAAAGTGACGGATAAAACTGGTACGGTTGTTGGACTTAAAGTTGTTCGACCTGGTCAGGAACTGATGCTCATTACAACAGAAGGCATTGTAATTCGGACAAATGTCGATGAAGTATCCGTTATCAGCCGTAACACCCAAGGTGTGAAATTGATGCGGACTGATTTAAATGATAAAGTGGCTTCGTTAGCAGCTATGGATCAGAAAGCAGATACGTAAAAATAATAAAAATGAAGGCATGCCATTTGGCATGCCTTCATTTTTATTGCGTTTTTGTATTGTCAGAAATCGATGGACTATTTGTTGATTTGGATGACCCGGGGGTATCTAAAGTCGGTGCAGTACCGGAATCTTGTTTAGCTGGTATTTTTTCTAGTGGTTTTGTATCTGAAATTTTATTATCACTCGGACTTTTTTTATCTTTATTGAGGTTTGAATTTTTATTTTGTTTATTGTTATTCGTTGTTTCACTGCGATTCGTAGTGTGTCCAATAGATGTATCTGTTGCTGGTACTGGTTTTGCTGTTGCTGGAATTGAATTTTCATATTCCAGTATTTGACGTTCCATCGCGTTGGTCATGCTCATATTCATAGTAAGCCCCAATGTGTTTGCCAAAGTTTGTCTCAGTTCTTTGATATTGGGAATCCAATAGCTTATTTCATCAATATAAAGCGGTCTTCCTGGAACCATATCAGTTTTTAAACCATTTTTTTGTGATTCTTTGATTGTTCCGGCAAATTCAATCATTTGGCGAATCGACATATCTGTTTTGATCGAATTACTAACTTCTTTAATAATCGATGGTATTTTCATAATAATCGATGGTGATGCTATTTTGTCGAACATCGCTTTCATAAACTTTTGCTGACGGCGAATGCGTCCAAGGTCACCCTCTTCATCACGGTAACGAACATAGGTAATAGCAGTTTTGCCATCCATGTGCTGCATTCCCGGCTGCAGATCAATTACAAGACCGCCATCATCATCCCAAGGGTCTTCGTAATGCATTCGTTTTTCTACATTGATATCGATACCACCCATAGCATCGATAATGCTTTGGAATGCATGCATATCAATGATGACGTAATGGTCGAGCGTTATCCCTAGAAAATTTTCAACAGTATCTTTAGCTAATTCGTGTCCGCCAAAAGCATAGGCGTGGTTGATTTTATCAAAACCATGATTTTTGATTTTGACACGTGTATCACGAGGAATAGAAAGGAGCGCCGCTTGATCTTTTTTTGGGTCGATGGTTGCTACCATTAAAGTATCGCTGCGCCCAACATCATCTTCGCGACTATCAACACCCATAATTACAATATTTGCTTTGTCTTTTGCTGAGAGCATACCTTCACTTGGTGGTGGCTTAGGAGCATCGAAATATCCGGAGGCTGCAAAAAGTGCTCCCGCAGATGCTGCGAGAATAAATAGGGCAAAAAATGCAATAAACCACTTTGTTGTTGTATTCATTTTTTTTACTTTTGGTTTGTCTTGCGGAAGATTCATAAAACACACATACCTTCTTCATTTTAAAATTGATTTAATGGATTTTTAAGTCTTGTTATTTATAAATAAATTTAAAAGCATATCCTTCTATTATAAATTTATATGATTTTTAGTGCAATTATTATTTTAAAATAACATAAGAAGATTTGATATATCTTAGAATCCAATAAATATATCATGAATGAAAGAATGTCGATTTGCTTAGCAGTTTGTTCTCAGGTGACTATATCACTTAATTTTTGTATAATGCTTTGAGGATTTTAATATTTTGCTTGCGATTTTTATTAATAATATTTAATTCAACATATACTTATAAATACAAAAAACTAATCGAGTGTTATAAAGGCTGGCTGCCGAAGCTGTTATGCCTTTTTGGGTGAGCAGTAACTCCTGTGATTTGAGATGACCGACCGATTGTCCTTTTATGAAAGTTATCCACAGGTAAAACTGAAAAAATTTTCTATTTAAGCACAAAATATGGATGTTTTGTGTGGATAAAGTGCAATATTTAGAGTTATGCACTATTTTATCCACATATCCACAGGCTGACCATTTTTTTTGGATAAAAATAGAATATCATGAATTCTTGATTTTTTGCAGGACTAATTGTAAAATTAGGAGAATATTTTAATACGAGTGGGGTGAATATATGGTTTCAGAATGGGAATTATTATTGCGTTTGACATTATCTTGTATTTTGGGCGGTGTGATAGGATATGAACGACAATCGCGGCGCAAGTCGGCGGGTTTACGGACCAACATACTCGTTTGTTTGGGTTCATGTCTTATTATGGTTCTTTCCGAGACCATTTCTCAACAGGCTCAAGGTTTGACCAATGCAGATCCAGCTCGTTTGGCAGCACAGGTAGTTAGCGGGATAGGTTTTTTGGGCGCTGGTGCCATTATGAAAGAAGGACTCACAGTTACAGGGCTCACGACAGCTGCTTGCCTTTGGGTTGTTGCTGGTGTTGGGCTGGCGGTAGGAGCTGGTTTTTATTCTGGGGCACTCTTTACGTCAGCGTTAGTGTTTGGTACACTCGGGACATTGTCACGTTTGGATGACTGGGTAACACATGAAAAAAACTTAGCGATTATGATTCAAACAATAGATACACCGGGGCAGTTGGTTCATATCAGTGAATGTTTGGAAGATTTGCAGCTCAAAATTAAAAGTATCAAAGCAAAAAGCGATACAGAAGATACTATGATCATTGATCTTTTTATTTATAATCATAATGGATTGAAAACGATTTTTATTGTGCAGGCACTGAAACAAATCGAAGGCATTATCAGTGTTGATGTTGAATAGATTTTGGTAAAAAGGCAAAAAAAGGCGGACTCAAAATTTTTATTTTGAGTCCGCCTTTTGAGTTGTTATTTATTTCGTTAAGGGTTTTTTTAAAATTGCTAAAAGTATCATGCCGATCACTGCACCAATGGCGATTGCTGCCAAATACATGAGTGGGTTACCAATTGTTGGTACAACGAAAATACCGCCATGTGGCGCACGGAGTGTGCAGCCAAAAGCCATTGAAAGTGCACCAGCTGTTGCTGAGCCAATGACACAAGACGGAATAACACGTAATGGATCGGCTGCGGCGAATGGGATAGCCCCTTCTGTAATGAAAGAAAGCCCCATAATATAGTTTGTAATCCCTGATTTTCTATCACTTTCTGTAAAGCGATTACCAAAAAATGTGGTGCAAAGGGCAATAGCAAGTGGTGGAACCATACCACCAGCCATAACGGAGGCCATGACGCCGAATTCACCATTTGCGAGAGCACCCGTACCGATAACATAGGCTGCTTTATTGACAGGACCACCCATATCAACAGCCATCATGCCGCCGAAGATGACACCCAATAAAATTCTACTGCTTGGATCCATGTTTTTGAGTGCATCCATCATCCAAGTGTTGATAGCAGCCACTGGTGGGTTGATGATGAAAGTAATAAGAACACCCATGAAAAATACACCAAGTAATGGGTAAATAAGAACAGGTTTAATACCTTCAAGTGTTTTTGGCAGACCTGAGGATATTTTTTTCAGTCCGAGGACGATATAACCAGCGGCAAACCCTGCAAGTAGTGCACCTAAAAATCCAGATCCACCAGAATTAGCTAATGCACCGCCGACGAAACCAACAGCAAGACCAGGGCGGTCAGCAATACTCATGGCAATAAAACCGGCAAGTACTGGAAGCATAAACCCAAAGGATGCACCACCGACGCCTTTGAAGAAAGCGGCGAGCGGTGTATTAGAACCGAAGTTACTTGGATTAGCGGGATCAAATACATCGAATAAGAACGCAAGGGCGATTAAGATACCACCACCGATAACGAATGGAAGCATATGCGATACGCCGTTCATCAGATGCTTATAAATTTGGCGACCGACGCTTTCCGATTCATCCGAGTCAAACGAATCAGAATCAGCGTTTGCTGCATGATGATAGATTGGAACGGTGCCGCTGGTAGCTTTATTTAAAAGTTCTTCGGCTTTATTTATACCATTGGATACTTTTGTTTGAATAACAGGTTTGCCATTAAAACGAGCCATTTCGACATTTTTGTCAGCTGCTATAATGATACATTCAGCGTTTTTGATGTCTTTGGCGGTTAAAATGTTTTTCGCTCCACCAGAACCATTTGTTTCAACTTTAAAAGGAATACCCATTTGCTTAGCGTGTTGTTCAAGGCTTTCCGCAGCCATGAATGTGTGAGCAATACCTGTTGGACAAGCTGTAACAGCAAGTACACGATATCCATCAGTTGGAGTGGCTTCAGGTTTGGCATTGAATTTACCAGCTTCTTTTGTATCAATTAATTTTAAAAATTCTTCTTTAGATTTTGCCTGAATTAAAGCTTCTTTAAATTCTGGGTCCATAATGAGTGTAGCCAAACGGCTTAATACTTCAACATGCAAATCGGCTGCAGTATCTGGTGCTGCAATCATAAAAAACAATCTTGCTGGCTGACCATCAAGTGAATCAAATTCAATACCTTCTTTGATAACCATAGCTGCGAGACCAGCTTCTTTTACTGCACTGCTTTTTGCATGAGGTGTCGCAATTCCGTCGCCAAGACCAGTTGTACCAGATTCTTCACGAGCGAATACCGCTTTTTTATACATTTCTTTGTCTGAAAGGTTGCCGCTTTTTGCCATAAGATCTGCTAGTGTATCAATGGCGCCCTTTTTATCAGATACTTTTGCGTCGAGAGAAATACTGTTTAATTTTAATAAGTCCGTAATACGCATAATAAAATCCTCCCTTTATTTTCATAATCAAATATGGATTGACTGCACCGGCAATCAGTTCGGTTTATATGAAGGAATTATTCCCGAGTTCTGGTATAATTCCCTGGAACCCGATATTTTATAAGTCTTTAGATTGTCGTTAGCAACGCTTCAACTTCCGGTCTGGTAGCAAGATTTTCGGAGAAGGCTGATGCGGAACCGGTAGCTACTCCCATATGAAAGGCTTGTTCTAAATCATTTGATTCGAGATACCCTGTAATAAATCCGGCAACCATTGAGTCGCCAGCACCAACAGAATTAACCAGAATTCCTTTTGGCGCTGCACTTTTGAAGAATTGCCCATCGGCAGTTAATAAGATAGCCCCGTCGCCAGCCATTGAAATCAGAACGTTTTGGGCACCTTTTTCTTGCAGTTTTTTTGCATATTCAACGATTTCAGCATCTGTTTTTAAGACTACATTAAACATTTCACCAAGTTCGTGATTGTTAGGTTTAATGAGAAAAGGTTTATATTTGAGTACATTTAACAGTAAATTGCAGGTTGCATCCACAACGATGCGGATTCCCTTATCCATGAGACGACTCATTATTTTTTCATAGATGTCATCTGGTAGAGTATTTGGAATACTGCCTGCTAAAACGAGAATGTCATCTTTTTGTAGATCATCTAGTTGTGAAAATAATTGATTGAGTGAAGCTTGATTAATTATAGGACCTTGTCCGTTGATTTCTGTTTCGTTCTCAGCCTTAATTTTGACATTGATTCGAGAATTGCCTTCGTTCAGCTGGACGAAACTACTGCTACAACCAAAACTCTGAAGCTGGCGTTCGATTTCTTTACCAGTAAAACCGGCAATAAAACCAAGTGCTGTAGAATTGAGACCAAGATTTTTTAAAACGATGGATACATTGATTCCCTTGCCGCCGCCGAGAATTTGTTCGTATTTGGTGCGATTGATCTCACCGGCAGTGAAAGAATCAAGACGGATGATATAGTCTAAAGAAGGATTAAAAGTTACTGTATAAATCATGATTTTAATTCACCTCGATAATATTTGTATAGTCTAGATATTTTTTATCAGTTAAGGTTGTTGTAATAATCGTGGCACAAGATATATTAGCAAATGTAATGGGTGATATTTTATTGAATTTTGAATTATCAGCCAATACAAAAGCTTTTTTACATCGTGACAAGGCTTCGCTTTTTACCAGACCTTCACTCGAGTCGGGTGTTGAAAAACCGGATTTTGTGCTGATACCGTTCACGCCGAAAAAACCTTTGGTAAAATTATAAGATCTTAAATTATTCATTGCTTCGGTACCGATCATGGCAGCCGTGGTTTCCTTTAGTTCACCACCAATGACAAAAACTTTAAAGCCACGGGTGACTAATTTTGTAGCATGTATGATACCATTGGTGACATAAGTGGCATGTGATTCGGTTAAATGTTCTATCATAAGCTCGGTTGTAGTGCCAGCATCAATATAAACAAAATCATTACGCTCAACCATCATTGCAGCAGCTTTGGCAATTGTCGCTTTTTCATTCATATGCATATCATGTTTGGTAGTCACATCTTCTTCACGAGTACTATAATTATTGTCGATCGAAGTTGCGCCACCATATACCTTATATAATTTGCCGCTTTGATGAAGGGCTGTCAGATCACGTCGGATTGTCGATTCTGAAGAATTCAATATCTTGGTTAATTCAAGAACCGTTACAGCTTTTTTTTCATCAAGAATTTTTAGGATGGTTGAATACCGTTCTTCAGTGAGCACATCAATCACGCCTTTCTAAGCTAAATATATCACTCAGAATAGGTCAAAGTCAATCATAAAAATAAAAAAAATTTACATAAAACGTCAAAGTCAATCACAAACTAATCAGTTCAGCTAACGGAATATATGAATTATTTTAAGTAAATATAAGGTTAAATATATATTTATCTTATAAGGTTGCTTAATTTTAAGCAATAGACGGAAATTTTGGATAAAATACATAATATTCAGATTAAACCATTTTGTTAATTTTTTTGTGTGAGGACATTTTAAATGGATGTGAGGTACGTGGAATTTGCCAGAACGTAACGTATGTATGTATAATATATAGTATATGAAGAAAAGGAGAACTGATTTATGACCGAAAATGAAATGATATTAGATCCCGAATTAGCTGCGGAACAAAAACGCAAAGTAAAGCATCGCAAAAAAATGCAGGCTTATATCAAAAAATATGTAAGTCTATTTATTGGTTCTATTATTACAGCGGTGGGACTGGAAATTTTTTTAGTTCCGAATAATATTATTGATGGTGGAGTTGTTGGTATTTCAATTATGGCGAGTGCTCTGACGGGGCAGCCATTGGGGATTTTTATTATCCTATTTAATCTACCCTTTTTATATTTAGGGTACAAACAGATTGGAAAAAAATTCGCTTTTTCAACGACATTTGCGATCATTTCCTTATCATGTTGGACCGCTTACTTTGGACCCGTCGAAAAACTTACGGGTGATTTATTTCTCGCGGCAATTTTTGGTGGAATCATTACAGGTCTGGGAGTAGGTCTCATTATTCGTAATGGCGGCTCGCTGGATGGTACGGAAATTGTGGCAATTATTTTGGATAAAAAAAGTAGTTTTTCCATCGGTGAAGTGGTGATGTTCATCAATCTATTTATCTTAAGCAGTGCTAGTCTGGTATTTAGCTGGGATAAAGCCATGTATTCATTGGTTGCTTATTTTGTTATATCAAAGATGATTGATATTGTAATTAAAGGTCTGGATGAATCCTATGCCGTTATGATTGTTACGGAAAATCACGAAGAAATTACAGCAGCAATCATGGCCCGACTCGGTCGTGGCGTTACGCTTTTACATGGTGAAGGCGGCTATACGGGTGATCCGAAAAAGGTTTTATATAGTGTGGTAACTCGTTTGGAAGTCGATAAACTCAAGGAAATTGTTATGGAAAAAGATGAGGCTTCTTTTGTGACGATTAATCCGGTTCATGATATTGTCGGCGGCATGTTTAAGAAAAAGGCAATTCATTAACAAATAAGGCAAAATATAAAAAAAAAGGAAATGACCAAGGCAGTTTATTACTGCTGGTCATTTCCTTTTTTTATGTTTTATTTAGGATAAAATATTATGGGTTGATCGTTTCTTTGTAGACTTGTTTACCATCCTTGAATTCGATGACAACCGCTGATTTGATTGGATTATGGTTTTCATCAAGGCTGATATTCCCAGTTACGAGTTGCAGACCGGATGTTGCAACTAAAGCATCTTTGATTTTGACTGGATCAGTACTGTTGGCACGTTTTATAGCATCAACGGCCATATAGGCAGCATCATAGCCAAGTGCTGCTGCTGCATCGGGAACTTGACCATATTCTTTTTTATAAGCTTCAATGAATTTTACAATTTCTGGTGCTTTGGCATCGCTGGCATAATGATTGGAAAAATATGTGTTATTGAGTGCATCCGGACCAGCAATATCAACGAGTTTTGCTGAATCCCAGCCGTCGCCGCCGATGATTGGAATAGTAATGCCGATTTCACGGGCTTGTTTAATAATTTTACCTACTTCTTCATAATAACCAGGGACAAATAATACATCAGGATTGCTCGCTTTGATTTTAGTCAAAGTGGCTTTAAAGTCTTGATCTTTTTGCAAATAAGCTTCTTTCGCTACAACTTCACCACCATTTTTTAAAAAGCTTTCTTCAAAATATTGTGCTAACCCTTTCGAATAGTCCGAACTGTTATCAATAAATATTGCAGCTTTTTTTACTTTTAACGTGTTGGTAGCAAATTGTCCCATTACAGTTCCCTGAAATGGATCAATAAAACAGACACGGAAAGCAAAGTCATTTAATTTGCCATCATTAACCGTTACTTTTGGATTGGTAGAAAATGGTGAGATAAAGGGAACTTTATTGTCAGCAGCAATTTGAGCTGCGGCAATAGTGTTCGAAGAGGTTGCGGCACCTAAAATTAAAGAAACATGATCCTGGGTAATTAATTTTGTAACCGCATTGGTCGATTCGGATGGTTCAGATTTGTTATCGGCAACGTTAAATGTTATTTGTTTACCCAAAACGCCGCCGGAAGCATTTACTTCTTTAAAGGCGAGTTTGATGCCGTTGGATATCGATTGTCCATACGATGCGGTACCTCCGGTCAATTCGAGATTACCACCGATTTTAATGTCCTTGGAGTCACCAATTCCGGCACAGCCAGAAACAAAAACAGAAAGGATTAAACCTGCAATACATAAATATTGTTTAACCATGGAAAAGCCTCCTTTAATCGTACGATTTCTATAAAAAGCAAAAGAACCTAGCGCAAATACAAGTCCTCCATATTAATGGAGTTTTGATTTGTGCCAGGCATCATTGCGAGATTTTATATTATTTTCTACCAAAAGAAAAACAGTCGTTGACGTCGTTTGGTTAAGAGACAAATTTTAAGCTTTTCTGGAACATTGCCGCCAAATCTTGTTCTGTCGGCGGCAGCAAGGTGTTGGCAATATTTGCAGCGCCTGCTGCTTTTACACTAAATAGTTTGACTTCTGCGGCGGTGATGGTATCGGTTTCACCTAAAAGATGATGCATTTTTGCCGCAAATTCATCAATTGTCTTCATCTGTAATAGATGAAGGATGGTTTGTATATTCTCATGATACGATACATCAAGATAACGCAGATATTCGGCAAGCAGCAACCCATTGGCACGACCGTGGTCAATTCCTTTAAAATACGTTAAAGAATACCCCATCGAATGAACGACTGTTGTGCCGGTATGAGCAATAACTATACCGCCGAGCATGGAAGCATAAAGTAGTTTTTCACGAATCTCAAGTGTGGGGTCTTTACTGATATATGGCAGGCATTCACCTAAAAGCTGTAAACTCTTTTCGGCAAAAATATTGCTAAAGGTATTTGCTTTGACGGATAAATAGCCTTCCAGAGAATGGGATAAAGCATCGACGGCGGTATGGATAGTTACACGTTTCGGCAGTTTTGTAGTATAGCGTGCGTCGAGAAAAGCTATTTTAGGGAAAATGCCGCTATGCGCTATCGAGGTTTTTGTTTCTAGATTCGCATTACTGAGAATAGAATATTGCGTTACTTCACTACCGGTTCCAGCGGTCGTTGGAATAGCGGCAACTGGTAAAAATGGCTGGGCATAGGGACCACTGAATAATTGGCTGTCATCGAGCTCATTGGTAGCAAGTATGGCGATAGCTTTGGCTGCATCAAGTGGTGAACCGCCGCCAATGCCGATAATAAAATCAACTTTTTTTTCACAGGCAATTTGCGATGCTGCTCGTACTTGATCAATCGTGGGATTACTGGTGATTTGATCGAAAAGAATATAAGAAATACCGATTGACTCAAGGGCTTCTTGGACATCGAGCAATGAACCATTTAATTTTGCTGAATATTTTCCAGTGACAATAAAAGCTTTTTTGCCGAGCGTAAGCAGTTCAGCAGCATGTTCTTTGACACATTTTTTGCCGAAAATTATTTTTGTTGGTAGAGAAAAACGAAACATATAGTACCTCCTGAAGCTTGGTAGCGAACCCCAAGCGTAGTATCAATTTTTATTAAATTGTTTGGTCAACGCTGTATAATACTTTATCTAAAATTGTCATTGCTTCCTGCAGCTGGTTTTCGGTGATGATGAGCGGCGGTGCAACCATAATCATATTTTCGTGTGAATACGTTACAAAACCTTTACTGATTAGATTTTTAATAATAGCACCCATAATACCTTTTGGATCTTTCCCATAAGCGACTAGAGGTTCTTTGGTTTGTCGATCTTTTACGAGTTCCAGGGCGGAGAAAAGACCTATATAACGAACATCACCGATACAAGGATGCTTCAATTTGAAAGCTTCAAGCAGTTCACCAAGTACTTTACCAACTTTTTCAACATTTTCTAAAATATGAGCGTCTTTATAATAGTTGAGGGCAGCAACACCAGCAGCACAGGCGAGTGGATGGGCACTGTAAGTCAAACCGCAAAGTAAAGTATGGTCATCAAAATAGGCAGCAATTTTTTTGCTGACAGCCACGCCGCCGAGCTGTACATAACCACAGGTAATTCCTTTGGCAAACGAGACGATATCCGGTTTCACAGCAAAGTGTTCGAAGGCAAACATTTTACCGGTACGACCAAATCCAGCCATAACTTCATCGCAGATCATCATGATGCCATAGTCATCGCAAATTTGGCGGACACCTTTGAGGTAATTTTTGGGTGGGATGATTACACCATTTGAACCAGTGATAGTTTCCATGACAATGGCAGCAATATTGTCGGCACCTTCATAGAGAACTTGTTCGCGTAGTTTCGTGATATAAAAAGCGGTGGCCGATTCTTCGTCGGTAAAATTGATTGCTTCACGATATACATAAGGGTCAAAGAATTTGATGAAGCCGGGGATTCCCGGTTCGAGTGGATAGCGGCGTGGTTCACCTGTTAAGTTGCCAGCACCAAAGGTTGATCCGTGATAACTTCTATAGCGACTGAAGACTTTGTTTCGCCCAGTAAACATTCGCGCCATTTTGATGGCGTTTTCATTGGCATCAGCACCACCGTTGGTAAAAAATACTTTGCCCATATTGTCTGGCATTAGATCAATCACCATTTTAGCGAGCATTGAACGTGATTCTACGGCATAGCTTGGCGCCATAAAGCAAAATTGATCCGCCTGCTGTTTGATTGCGGCAACGATTTCTTTATTGCTGTGACCGAGATTAAGGTTAACAAGCTGAGATGACATATCCGTATAACGTTTGCCAGCATAATCGAAAAAGTAGATGCCGTCACTTTTTTCTACGGCAATTGGATTTAAATTACCCTGTTTAGACCAAGAGTGTAAATTGTATTTTAAATCTTGTTCTTTAATTTCTTGTTCTGTCATGTAAAATCGCCTCTATCTTTATAAATTTTGAAATAAAAAAGAGCAATGAAAGGCTTTTATAGAAAGCTCCATTGCTTTGCATCTTTATGTATGCATTTGTCTTGCTGGGTTGATTATAGCATCAGCAAAAATCAAATACAATCAATTGAAACACAAAGTCTTTTGTGCTAAGACACAGTTTTATTTCAAATGTTCACAAGATATCTTTGATTTTGTAAGCTAATAAAATTCGCAAGCGATCTTCGACGCTGTTGATGGGACAGTTCATAATTTCTTTGATTTTTTTTAGTTTATAATTGATAGTGTTGCGATGGACAAAGGTTAGCTTGGCGACTGTCTGTACACTGGCATCGTTTTCAAGATAGCATTTTAACGTCAGTAAATAGTCGGTTTTATTGGCTGCATCATAATCGGTCAGGCTGCCGAGGGTATCATTATAGATTTCATATAACACATTGATATCACCGCTGGAAAGCAAAATTTTGTAGATTCCAACATCTTTGTAATAAATTTTGTTAATTTTGTTTTTTTGTGAAAGGCGCAGTACCGAAATGGCTTGTTTATAACTTTTGCTCAATAACAAAAGACCGCCTTTGTTTTGACCAATCCCAATATGACAAGCATAAAGCCGTTTTTTTTGCTCATAATGCTGCAAGATTTTATCAATACAAAGTTCTAGAGTCTTATCCTCCGTATTAGCAAAGATGATGAGTAGTTGATTGTTGTGAATAGAGATACAATAATGCTCTACTAGATGACTAATAATAATCTCACTAAATGATTGAATTTCATTCAATAAATTTTCACTGTGATCTTCTTTATCTGTTTGTACAGCCAGCACTACTGCACAATAATTCCAGTGAATGTTAAAACCTTGTGATTCTAGTTGAATTTGATAATAGGAACTTTTTTCAGGAAAAAAAATGGCATTTTTAAAAGATTCGGCTACATTGAGTTCTTTTTGTTCCCGATGAATAATGCAGCGGCAAAAATAACGTGTCACATCCACGAGATGAATTTCCCATGGTATAGTAAATAAAGGGAAATTATTTTCTTTGCAATATTGAATGAGTTCAGGCGGTACTGTTTTGATATAAGGTCCAGTATTGACAATCAGACCAGCGGCATGATGACTAACAAGACCTTTGGCAAAGGAGAGCAGCCATGTTTCGCCCTGATGACCGATACCAGTTGTGAAGACGAGTTCGTTGCCGCGCAGAAAAGTTGCAGCGGTTTCGTCTTCAATCATATGAACCCATTGGACACTATGATTGATACCAGATTCGCCAGCAATCAACTTCATGCGATAGATTCTTTCTGCTTTTTGGTAAAGATAAGCCAATCGAATTGACATAAGCATCCGTCCTTATTTTTTCTTTCGTCAGGGAGGGAGATAATCTCAATAAAAAAAGCCAAATCTCCATAAAGAATACAAAAAATGTATCCTGATCGTTCAAGCATTGAACGAATAGGTCGATTTGGCACTAGTTTATTCATTTATTTTTCAGTATAACATGAATTAGTTAAATAGAAAAGGTGCAAAACTTTCTTAATTAAAATAAAAAATCTAGTTTGATTTTTGCTATGGGGATAGCACAGAGTTTTTTGTGCTGTAGAACATAGACGATGGATTTTGCGAATGCTATACTGAAAAGCAATTCAAGAATGAAAATGTGAAGAATTTAAATTGAGCAATGACGCTCAAGGCTATCTGCCTTGAGCGTTTTTTCATTTTTGAGGGGGAGTTTCATATCGAGATCACAAGCAATGACGCTTACTATCAATGGATATGAAGGGTTATTTTTTATTTGTAAATTCAAAAAAACGGAGGAGATGGTATTATGGCTACGGAAAAATTAATTGAACTAAAAGAAGATGTATCACATAGCAGCCTTTATAACGCAGATTTAGCACCAACGACACTACAAGAGCGAAATTGGAGTACCTATAATTTTGCGGCTTTATGGGTCAGTATGGCACATTGCATTCCGACGTATATGCTTTCAAGTGGGTTAATTGCTTTGGGCATGGATTGGAAGCAGGCTATTTTTACAATTACATTAGGAAATTTGATTGTGTTGGTTCCGATGCTCTTAAATGCACATCCGGGGACAAAATATGGAATTCCTTTTCCAGTTTTAGCTAGAGCATCATTTGGAACATTTGGCGCTAATATTCCCGCAATTTTAAGAGCCGGTGTTGCCTGCGGCTGGTTTGGTATTAATGCTTTTATCGGTGGGACCGCAGTAAATAATTTTTTTATTGCCTTGTTTCCAGCTTGGAAAACGTTCGGTGGGGATATCAATATTGCCGGATTAAGCTTACCGGCCATGATTACCTTTATTGTTTTTTTGGTTATGAATATTTTACTGGTTTATAAAGGGATGAACTCAATCCGTAAATTTGAAAATTGGGCAGCACCACTCGTTTTGATTATGACCTTTATTTTATTAATTTGGATTGTTAATGAAGCACATGGTTTTGGTCCTATTTTTGCCGAAACAGGCAAACTAGATACCTGGGATAAATTTTTACCGGTTTTTGTGCCATCTTTGACTGGGATGATTGGGTTTTGGGCGACTTTATCGTTGAATATTCCTGATTTTACTCGTTTTGGCAAGGGGCAAAAAGAGCAAATGTTAGGGCAAGCCCTTGGTTTGCCGCCGACGATGACGATTTTTTCCATTATGGGTGTTGTCATATCTTCGGCAACGATTGTTGTTTATGGAAAAGCAATTTGGGATCCTGTTGATTTATTATTACACTTTTCTAACCCGTTAGTTTTAGCCTTTTCTTTGTTTGGTATTATTGTGGCTACGTTGTCCGTTAATATTGCAGCAAACTTGGTTTCACCAGCGAATGATTTTTCAAATATTGCTCCAAAACATATTTCATTTAAAACGGGCGTCTTGATTACTGGCGTATGTGCTGTGTTGATTATGCCGTGGAAGCTTTTATCAGATCCTAGTATGTATATTTTCAATTGGCTCAATGTTTATTCTGGATTTCTCGGACCAATTGCCGCTATTATGATTGCCGATTACTTTATCCTGCGTAAAACGGAATTGAAACTAGAAGATCTTTATAAGGAACAAGGAGAATATTCCTATACGAAAGGCGTCAATATCATGGCAGTTTTAGCCTTATTCGTTGGTGTTGGTGCTGCCTTGATTGGTAAAGTTGTTCCATCGCTGGCTTGGCTTTTTGATTATGCCTGGTTTGTCGGCTTTGGCGCATCATTTGTTGTTTATATTGTACTTATGAAAATTATGCCGGTACCGGTTGAAGTAGAAGAAACGGTAATTGAAGAATAAGGGAGATTGGTATGATGGAAGAATTTGATCTGATTGTAAAGAATGGGACGATTGTTACCGCCAGTGATATATATACAGCAGATATCGCTATTTTAAATGGAAAGATTTGCTTATTGGGAAAAGATCTTACTTGTTCAGCCAAAAAAATCGTTGATGCAGCTGGCAAATATGTTTTGCCGGGCGGCATTGATGTTCATACACATCTCGATATGCCCTTTGGCGGGACCGTTTCAAGTGATGATTTTACGACTGGCACGATTGCTGCGGCTTGCGGTGGTACTACTACTATCGTTGACTTTGCCATTCAACCGAAAGATGCAACTTTAGCGCAAACAGCCGATATTTGGCAAAAAAAAGCGGCGGGGAAAGCTGCCATAGATTATGGATTTCACATTGCCATCACGGATATGAAAGATGAAATCATGGCAGAAATGCCAGCTATTATCAAAGCAGGTTATTCTTCATTTAAGTTATTTATGACGTATGATGGGTATCGTGTTACCGATGATACCCTCATGAAGGCTTTAAAGATTACCAGAGATCATGGTGGTCTGGTTTGTGTTCATGCCGAAAATTATTATGTGATTGATTATTTGGTGAAAAAATTTAAAGCAGAAAATAAAATCGAACCGATTTATCATGCTTTGAGTCGTCCCAATTTAGCTGAATCTGAAGCTGTGAACAGGGCCATTGCGATGGCTGAATTGGTAGATGCACCGCTTTATATTGTTCATTTGAGTTGTAAAGAATCGCTGGCAGAGCTTAAACGAGCTCGTGATGCAGGGCTTCCGATTATGGCAGAAACTTGTCCGCAGTATTTGTTTTTAGATGAGGATAATTACCGTGAAGCAAATTTTAATGGGGCAAAATATGTCATGTCACCGCCACTTCGTAAAAAAGACAGCCAAGAACCTTTATGGCAGGGGCTTGCGAAAGGCGATATCCAAGCTGTGGCAACCGACCATTGTCCATTCTTTATGGAAGGACAAAAAGAAATTGGTCGCGAATTTTTTGCTAAAATTCCGAATGGAGCACCAGGTATTGAAACACGTATGCCGCTTTTATTTGGTCAAGGTGTCCGTGATCAGAAATTGACATTGACAAAGTTAGTTGAGGTTACAGCGACAAATCCAGCTAAAATATTTGGTATGTATCCACAAAAAGGCACTATAGCTATTAATAGTGATGCCGATCTGGTGTTTTTTGATCCAGAAAAACTGCAAACGATCACAAAATCAATTTTACATGAACATGTGGATTATACACCGTATGAAGGTTTTGCGTTAAAAGGCTACCCGATCATGACGATTGCCGCCGGCAAAATTATTGCTGAAGCTGGCAGCTTTGTCGGGAAAGCGGGTGCTGGTAAATTTATTAAACGTTCAGCACCAATGATTCTTTAAGGAATTGTGTAGGTGCATTGAGGAGAGAGTTTTTATGAACATAAATGAAATAAAATCAACGGATGATGTGGATATAAGTATCGACATTGGTAAACTGCATTTTGAAAATCCTTTTATTTTAGCCTCGGCGCCGCCGACATCTGACGGGAAATTTATCCGCAAAGCGTTTCAAATGGGCTGGGGCGGAGCTGTCATCAAGACCATCAAACCAGATGATATGAAAATCAGCGATGTGAGTCCGCGGTTTAGTGTTCTCAAAGACAAAAAAGGACAGAATATCGGTTTTGAAAATTTTGAACTGGTCAGCAAACAAGACTGCAGTTATTGGAGTGAAGAAATTCGCGCTATCAAAAAAGAATATCCTCATAAAATTTTGATTGCCAGTATTATGGCCGATTTATCGGCAGCCTCATGGAAAAATCTTGCCTATAAAATGGAGCGTGCTGGTGCTGATGCATTGGAGCTTAATTTTTCTTGTCCGCACGGTATGCCGGAACAAGGGGTTGGGGCGGCGATTGGGCAGAGTGCTGAAATTGCCGCGATGATTACCAAATGGGTCAAAGAAGCAGTAGAATTGCCGATTATTGTAAAATTGACACCAAATGTTACGGATATTACTGCCATTGCGAAAAATGTTGCTGCGGCTGGGGCAGATGCCATTGCCGCCATCAATACAGTACAGTGTCTAATGGGGGTTGATTTAGATACACTGTCGCCCATGCCGACCGTACAGGGGCAATCAACCTATGGCGGCTATTCCGGTTATGCTGTAAAACCAATCGGGTTAAAATGTGTAGCGCAGATTTCGAGTACGGTGGATGTTCCAATTTATGGGATTGGTGGCATTGGTACGTGGCAGGATGCTATTGAATATATTGCCGTAGGCGCAAGTGCCGTGCAGATTTGTACAGCAGCGATGTTGGAAGGTTTTCAAATTATCAAGCCGATGCTGGCTGGTTTGAAAGTCTATATGCAGGAGAAAAAAATTGGGAAATTAACTGATATCCGTGGGATTGCTGCCAAGAAAATGACATCACATACAAATTTGAGTCGTGAGTATACCGCTAAAGCAAAATTGACGACATCAGCAGACTGTATTTTTTGTCAGAAATGTCTGATTGCCTGTAATGAGTCGGGATATGGGGCAATCCAGGCAATCAATCATAAAATACAGATTGATGTGGATAAATGTGATGGCTGTTCTTTGTGTAGTTTAGTTTGTCCGAAACAGATTATCGTTATGAAAACTTCCTATTATAAACCGATGGAAGAGCTTCGTAATATTATTTAAAGCAAGATTATTTTTATATAAATGGTGAAACTTAGGAGGAAATGACATGGCATATGACTTAAAAGCAGGGGCAAAACGCGTAGTAGCAAATTTAAGAGAACTGGCAGCGATGACTTCCGATGAAAATGGCGCACAGCGAATTGCCTGGACACCAACTTGGCAAAAGGCCAGAGAATGGTTTGCGGAAAAAATGGTTGATGAAGGGGCAATAATAAGCATTGATAAAGCTGGCAACAGTTGGGCGAAAATTGAAGGGGAATCGGAGCGGGCTATATTGATCGGTAGCCATTTGGACTCTGTACCAAACGGCGGTTGGCTTGATGGTGCTTTGGGCGTAGTCGCTGGCATGGAAGTTATTCATCGTTATGGAAAAAATGGCGTAAAACCTAAAAAGACACTCTATCTTGTAAACTGGGCCGATGAGGAAGGCGGACGCTTTGGTCGCAGTCTGATAGGTTCTTCGGCTGTATCAGGGACGATGGATATAAAAGATATTATTGACCTCAAGGATAACGATGGCATTCCTTTGATTGATGCGTTAAAAGCCTATGATGTGGATATTGATCATATTATGGATGTTCATGCTGAATTTGCCGATAAAAAGATTACAGGCTATCTGGAACTGCACATTGAGCAGGGACCAGTTTTGGAACAGACGCGAAAATCAGTTGCTTGTGTCTATGGCATTACCGGCTGTGAACGTCATTATCTTAAATTCAAAGGGCAGGCAGCTCATGCTGGTTCTTTCCCAACATTAATGCGTCAGGATGCATTTTTGGCCGCAGCTCAGGCGAGCTTGAGCTTTCGTGAAATCGCTTTAAAATATGATGGTGTCTGCACCGTCGGGAAAGTCAGTGTAACACCGGATGTTGTTACGATCGTGCCGGAAACTTGCACGATTTCGCTCGATCAGCGATCAATAGATCCTGAAAAATTAAAGGCGATGTTTGCTGAAGCACATACGGCAGCACAAGCCGCTGCTAAAACACATAATGTAACAGTGAAGTGGGCGAAAATCTGGAATATTGAACCAACTATTTTTGATCCACAATTGACTAAACTTTGTAAAGAAGCAGTCAAAGAAGAAACGGGAGAAGACACCATGATGTATTCTGGTCCGCTCCATGATGCAGCTGAAATGGCTAAAATAGTACCGTCCATTATGATGTTTGCTATGTCAGCCAAAGGACTGTCACATTGTAAACAAGAAGATACGCCAGATGCCGATCTTGAGACTACAGCTAGTGCATTTTTGCGTTTGGCAGACAAGGTTTTAACAGTATAAGAGTGATAAAGAACAGGCATTAGATAAGACCAGAGAGCGAATTTCTGGTCTTTTTGCTTTATAATAAACATATTGACTATGTATTCGTCAGGTGATATTATATTAAATATAGAATTAATTAAACATGCAAGAATACTATGCATTAAGCTGATCAGAAATACTGAAGGCCAGGGAGTTATTCCGTGGTCTTTTTATATTCAAAAACAGTTTAAAGGTGGCATATATGATGGAGCGATTAAAAATTTTGGCTATTATACAGGCGGTAAGTAGTTTTGCCATTTTAGTTGTACCTAAAATTTTTCCCGTGTGTGATATGTTAAATGCGCAGGGGCAGCCGATGAAATGTGTTTATACTTATCAAGTGGTATTTATTGTAGGTGTTGTAGCTTTTCTTTTGACTTTGGAAATTTTTTTTATAAAAACAGCATTATGGAAAAAAATAATAGAGATTCTCATACTGGTTTTGTCGATCGTATTATATGTCCTGCCAACCCATTGGGGGCTTGGCATTTGTATGCATGAAACATCGCCTTGCCATCAAACGGCATTCTGGACAAGTATATTTAGTTTTGTATTATTTTTAAGTGCAGGGTTTGTGCTTTTCTTTTTAAGTAAAAAGCGCCGCGAAAATTTTGATGAGTAGGATTGTGTGTGAATATAGGGCATGAAACATAAAAAAGAGTAAATTGTGTTATTTTTAGTTGGAATCTATTACTATAGAAATGAAATATGGAGATGTATAATATGGAAGAAATTGCTAAGAAATTAGCTAAACTTAATAGGGTTTTAGTTGATCTGGGGAAAGTGGCGGTAGCTTTTTCTGGGGGTGCCGACAGTTCGTTTTTGGCAGCAGCAGCGAAAAAAGTTTTAGGAGACCATGCTGTTACCGTTACGGCTTTATCAGAAACACTTCCCGAAGGGGAGCGGCGGGCGGCCATTGATTTTGCCAAGAGTATCAATATTAAACATACTGAAATTTTAATTAGTGAGCTTAAAAGTCAAGAATTTATTGCGAATACAACCAAACGATGCTATTTTTGTAAAAGAGAACGTTTTTCTGTATTGGAAAATTGGGCATTAAGTCAGGGGCTTTTTTGGGTATTGGAGGGCTCAAATGCAGACGATGTGGATGATTATCGTCCAGGAATGGAAGCTTTGTCTGAATTTACCAAAGTAAGAAGTCCTTTATTGGAAGTTGGTTTAACCAAGGTGGAAATTCGAGCCATTTCCAAAGAGTGGGGTCTGTCAAGCTGGGATAAGCCAAGTAGTGCTTGTCTGTCATCGCGAATTTCTTATGGAGTGAAGATCACACCAGAACGATTAAAACAAGTGGAACAGGCTGAAATCTATCTGAAACAGTATTGTAGTGGACAAATTTGTGTACGATATCATGATAATTTGGCACGCATTGAAGTTTCACCAGAGCAAATCGGTAAATTAGTGGAACCTATTGTTGCCAAGAAAATTACAGAATATTTCAGGACAATAGGTTTTGTTTTTGTAACGATTGATTTAGCCGGATATCGGCTGGGCAGCATGAATGAGACATTGCCAAATCAATAAGTGCTAGGAGTCTCCTTTTTACGAATGAATTTCCACAAAAAAAGTATTAGCACTATGCTAATACTTTTTTTGTGGAAATTCATTTTGCAGTGTGGTGTTTTTTATAATTGTATATTTGGTGCAGTGCTTCGGTAAGTGTCGGATAGCGAAAGGTGAAATTTTGTGATATTAAGCCCTGGGGAATTGCTCTTTGGCTGCAAAGCAAAATTTCATCAGCCATTTCACCAAAGATGAGGTGAGCTACGGCGGGGGGCATTTTGGTCCAACATTTTTTATGCAGAACCTCACCCAGTGTTTTACCGAAATCCTGCATTGATACTGGATTAGGGGCAGTCACATTGTAGGGACCAGATAATTGCCCGGATAGGGCAAAGAGGATGCTTGCTATCAGGTCATCGCGGTGAATCCATGAAACCCAGTTATCGCCATTGCCAAGAATGCCACCGATGCCTAAGGTAAAAGGTAATGTCATTTTTTTTAGTACGCCGCCGCCGTTTCCGAGGACAATGCCAAAACGCAGTCGTACAACACTCAAACTGGCTTCGGCGGCTTGATCAGCGCTTTCTTCCCAACGACGGCAAACTTTTGCTAAGAATCCGTTGCCGGAGGGAGAATCTTCTGTAATGATTCCCACTGGATTTATTCCATAATAACCGATGGCAGAGGCATTGATTAATAATGCTGGTATTGCCAGTCCTTGTTTTTTCGAAGCGAGCAGGCTGTTTACAATCTGTTTTGTTCGATGAATTCGACTTTCGAGAATTTTCCGTTTGATTGTCCGGTTCCAGAAAAAATCTTTACCGATATTGTAGCCGGCTAGATTAATAATCGCATCGAAAGCTGCTACTTGTTTTGGTGGCAGTAATAGATTGGCATCTGGACTGACTAAATAAGACAGCCCCGGAACTTTGGAAATTTCTTTTTGGCAAAGTAAAGTGACCGTGTGTCCCTGACTTAGAAGCTGCTGGGTTAGGGGGTTGCCAATAAAGCCGGTACCGCCAGTAAGTAAAATATTCATAATGCAATCTCCTCGCCATTAAGTCGAATAAAATGTTTCCTATACAGCTACAGTTCTGTTGGTTTAGATGAATTCCTGCGTCGGATTGAATTAAACAAAAGTTTTTGTATTTGTCCACGGGCAGTGAGAATGCTAAAATAAGATAAACTACTAAAATTTTTTTATAAAGAACGGCAGTGTTGGAAAACTACGATAGGATATCGCGTTTGATCGTATGATAAATTAGCAAAGAAAACGGAGGAGATATCGATGAAGGAAAAAGTATTACACTTAGACAAACGGGAAGAGAATTTTGTTTACACATCGGGGTCTCATAATTGTGGCGGGCGGTGTTTGCTTAAAGTACAGGTTCGCGATGGTCGTATCGTTGCTATTACGAATGAAGATGATCAACCGGATACGCCTTCGTATTTTCAACTTCGAGGCTGTTTACGCTGTCGTGCCTATCGAGATCGACTGTATCATCCTGATCGTTTGTTATATCCATTAAAACGTGTTGGCAAACGTGGTGAGGGGGAATTTGAACAAATCACTTGGACTGAGGCACTGGATTATATTGCTGATAAAACAAAGCAGGTGATGCAGACTTATGGTCCAGAGGCTATTTATTTAAATTACGGGACAGGTAATGCGGGGCAAGTATCGGAACGAACCTGGTTGAAAAGATTACTGAGCCTCTATGGAGGCTATCTTTCGTATTATGGAACGTATAGTTCAGCTTGTACGAGTATTGCTACTCCATATACATATGGTACGAGTCAGACCGGTAACAGCAGAGAAGATTGGGTAAATTCGAAATTATTGATTTTGCTTGGCTGGAATCCAGCCGATACGGTTTGGGGGACCAATACAAGTTATTATTTAAAAAAAGCCAAAGCAGCAGGTGCTAAAATTGTGGTGATTGATCCCATTTATTCCAATACGGCTGTAAGTTTAGCCGATCAATGGATTGCGATTAAGCCGACTACCGATAGTGCACTTTTAGCGGCGATGGCATATGTTTTAATAACGGAAAATTTATATGATGCGGCATTTTTAAATCAATTTTGCCTGGGTTTTGATGAACAACATATGCCAGAGGGGATTTCGCCCGGCAATTCTTATAAGTCTTATATCTTGGGTTTGAGTGTGGATAAAACAAAAAAAACGCCGCTTTGGGCAGAGGCTATTACAGGTATACCAGAAAATGTGATTATCGAATTGGCTAGAGTTTACGGGACAACGAAGCCGGCAGCCTTGATCGAAGGGTATGGGCCGCAGCGTCATGCGTATGGTGAACAGATTGCTAGAAGTGGTCCTGTTTTAGCGGCGATGACCGGCAATATTGGTATTGCCGGCGGCTGGGCTTCTGGTAAGGGCAATGAAGCGCGCACTCATTTCGTAGCGGCGATTCCTTACGAAAATCCCTGTAAGGCAAAAATTTCTGTCTTTAGCTGGCCGGATGCGATTTTGCATGGCAAAGGAATGGGCGGAGATTTTAGTGTACAGGGAGTGAACTGTTTATCGACGAATATTAAGCTGATTTTTAATGTTGCCGGGAATTGTCTTGTAAATCAGCATTCCGATGCCAATCAAACGTCTGCGTTATTACAGGATGAATCGCTTGTAGAATGCATTGTGGTGAATGAGCAGTTTATGACAGCTAGTGCAAAATTTGCCGATATTATTTTGCCCGCCGACAATATGATGGAACGCAATGATATTGTGCAATCATGGGCATATGGCGATTATGTCTTATATATGAATCAAGCCGTCACGACAGTCGGTCAATGCCGTAATGGCTATGAGTGGGTCAGTGATTTGGCCATGCGGCTGAATTTAAAAGACGAATTTACCGAAGGTAAATCGTTGGATGAATGGCTGCAATATTTAGTGCGCCAAACGGCGAAACAAAATCCGGGATTTCCAGACTATGAAACATTTAAAGCGCAAGGTATTTATCGCTGGCATCATGATAAACCCGCGATTGCCTTTGAAAAACAGATCGCGAATCCTAGTCAATATCCATTCCCCACACCATCAGGGAAGATCGAAATATTTTCAGCACGTTTGTGGGGTATGAATAAACCAGCTGAAATACCGGCAATACCCCAATATATACCAACTTGGGAAGGACCAGCGGACCCGCTGCGGGAAAAATATCCATTGCAGTGCATAGGAGCCCATTCTAAGCGCCGAGCCCATTCAACCTTTGACAATGTGAAATGGCTGGAGGAAGTAGAGCGGCAAGAAATATGGATTAATTCAATGGATGCTGCAGATCGTGGAATTCGACAAAATGACCGGGTTCAGGTTTATAATGAACGTGGTAGAATTGAACTGCCGGCAAAGGTGACATCACGCATTATGCCAGGTGTTGTATCTGTACCGCAGGGAGCCTGGTGGATGCCAGATGCTCAGGGAATTGACCAGCGAGGTAGTATCAATACTTTGACAAAATATCAGCCGACACCATTGGCTTTTGGCAATCCACAACATACAAATTTAGTTGAAATCAAGAAGGTATAGGAAAAGAGGATCGCTATGGGAGAACAACTTTCTTTTTATTTTGAGCAAAAACATTGCACTGGTTGTAGTACCTGCCAGATTGCTTGCAAGGATAAATATGATTTACTGACGACAGCTTCTTTTCGAAAAGTATATGAAATAGCGGGCGGAACATTTAAAAAAAGCGGCTTCGCCTGGGAGCCACAGGTATATGCTTTCTGGATTTCAGTTAGCTGTAATCATTGTGAAAAACCAGCCTGCATTAAAACCTGTCGAACTGGAGCCCTGCAAAAGAGGGCACAAGATGGCATTGTAATGATCGATAAACAAAAGTGTATTGGCTGCCAGCAATGTATTAAATCTTGTCCATATGGTGCGATCCAATTAAATCCGCAGACGAAACAAGCCGTAAAATGTGATTTTTGCCTAGATCGATTAACAGTAGGTAAAAATCCAGTCTGTGTTGACGCCTGCCCAATGCGGGTTTTAGATTACGGTCCATTGTCGTCTTTGCAGGAGAAATATGGGGATATCCGCAGCACTTCCGGTTTGCCGGATGCTGCTATAACAAAACCGGCTCTGATTATTTCGCCGCATCGTGATGCCCTAACGGTGTTTGGTGACAAAAAAATATAAAACGAAAAAATAAAGACCTGCGCTGTGGCGCAGGTCTTTATTTTTATACGATTTTTGTTGTCCAGCCTTCAACATTCCAGACTGCGGACACCCAATCTTGATAAAAATCAGGTTCATGTGATACGAGTAATACAGTGCCTTTATATTCTTTAAGAGCACGTTTTAATTCATCTTTGGCATCGGCATCGAGGTGGTTGGTCGGTTCATCTAAAACCAAGAGATTTATTTTTTTCTGCATAATTTTACACAGCCTTACTTTGGCGGCTTCACCACCGCTTAATACCCGCATTTTACTCGTGATATGTTCATTGGTAAGTCCACACGCAGCGAGTGCAGCACGGACTTCATAATTTGTCATGCCAGGATATTCTTCCCAAACTTCTTCGATGGCTGTATTATCATTTCCCTGATGGGTTTCTTGTTCAAAATAACCTGCTTCAACGAATTCCCCTAATTCAATATTGCCATCCAGGGCTGGAATTTGTCCAAGCAATGTTTTGAGCAATGTGCTTTTACCAAGCCCGTTTACACCGCGGATGGCAATCTTTTGTCCTCGTTCTAGTTGTAAATTAACGGCTTTTGTGAGAGGTTCATCATAGCCAAGCACGAGCTTTTTCGCATCAATGACAAAGCGACTTGGCGTGCGAGCTTCTTTAAATTGAAAGTGAGGTTTGGGCTTTTCTTTTGGTTTTTCGAGCACTTCCATTTTATCTAATCGTTTTTGACGGCTGTTAGCCATGCCTCGTGTTGCTACGCGGGCTTTATTGCGTTGGATAAAATCTTCCATACGGTCGATTTCTTGTTGTTGTCGTTCAAAAGCGGAAGATTCTTGCCGTTTGCGAATTTCATGCATTTCCTGAAAGCGATTGTAATCGCCAGTATATCGTGTCAACGCAGCATTTTCGACATGGTAAATCACATTGATAACATCATTTAGAAATGGTAAATCATGCGATACCAGGATGAAGGCATTTTCATAATTTTTTAGATAAGTTGTAAGCCAAGCGATGTGTTCGACATCAAGATAGTTAGTTGGCTCATCTAAAATTAGAATGGTTGGGTTTTGCAGTAATAATTTTGTCAGCAGTATTTTTGTTCGTTGACCACCGCTGAGGTCGGCTACATCTTTTTCCAGTCCGATATCGCGAAGCCCAAGACCATTTGATACTTCGTCAATTTTTGAATCGATTGTATAGAAGCTGTTGGCTTCAAGAATGTCTTGAATGTCACCTACGTCTGCCATCATTTTATCGATTTCATCGGGAGTAGCATCGCCCATTTTATCATAGCAAGCGAGCATTTCGGCTTCGAGTTTGTACATATCATCAAAGGCGGTGCGTAAAGCATCACGGATGGTCATACCTTTTTTTAAGACGGCATGCTGGTCTAGATAACCGATAGATACACGGTTAGACCAAGATACTTTACCTTGATCGGGAGTCAATTGCCCCGTAATAATATTCAAAAAAGTTGATTTTCCTTCGCCGTTTGCACCAATCAAACCAACATGTTCACCTTTTAAGAGTCGAAAAGATGCATCTTCTAAAATAGTTCTTGCTCCAAAGCCATGGGAGACATGTTCAACATTTAATACACTCATTTACAGCCACCTATCTATTCGTTGTATTACTTTATTTATTGTAGAATATCGTATTGCCAGCAGGCAAGCAAATTTTTCGAAAAATTTTGCTGGAAATAAAAAAATGGTTGGGCTAGTTTTTAGACTAATTCAACCTTATTGCTTATGATTTTATATTTTTTGATTACATATTTGTTAAAAGAATTTTAAGCGCAATACGTTTTTCGGTGGAAAGATCACGGATTAGCTTTAATAGATAAGCATCTACATCCGTTTCATCTCCTTGATCTTGGGGCAAAATACCAGCATGCGTTTCGAGCTGATCCAAATCTTCGATTTTTATATGCAGTGCGTAGCAGATTTTTAGCATATTATCTACTGCTGCGCCACCAATAGAACCATTTAAAATAGATAATAAAGTAGTATACGGCATTTGAATTTGCGTTGAAAATTCTTTTAAGTTGTAACCGTGTGATTTTATGAGCGATTTAATATAGTCTTCTCGTGTCAAAGTAGCGTACACCTCCTTTTTTAGTAGTTGCATATACGAAATTATACAGATTTTTCACTAATTTTCAAGTTGAATTTATAATTTGGATAAAATTCTGATTATATTATAGCATATTATGTATATTGAAATTGCGAAATATAAAAAACACGAAAAAACATTTTAATAAAGAAAATATTCACAATATTACGTATTGACTAATACGAAATAATATGATAATATCTGTTTCAGAGATGGAATTTAGTATTGTTTGCAATCGTAAAACGAAAAACCGTTTTTCATAAAACATAGCTATGAATAAAAATTTTTTACATTGCATGATTGATGCTGAAGACAAAAAAATCTAAGGATAGAGTCAAGGAGGCGAAAAGTAGTTAAATTAAGATTATATTTACAATATTCTTAATATTATAAATATAATTCGAATCGTGTTGCGCTATATTTGAGTATCGGAAAAATTGATATGAGGAGCAATGAAAATGGATAATGTTTTATTAGGTGAATTTGTTGGAACGGCGGTACTGATCGCTTTTGGTTGTGGGGTGGTAGCTAATGTATCTTTAAAAGAATCAAAAGGTCTTGGCGCTGGAGGCATCGTTGTTTACACCGGCTGGGCTATGGCAGTTGTTATGGGAGTTAGTTGTGGACTGGCAATTGGGAATACGGGTGATTTAAATACGGCAGTTACTTTCTTTAAATTGTTAATGGGCACGTATTCATTATCAGTTGCAATCGAGATTATGATTGCACAACTTTTCGGTGCAATTGTTGGGGCTGCGTTAGTATGGCTTGCATATTTGCCACATTGGAAAGTCACGCAAGATCAATCAGCTAAATTAGGCGTTTTCTCTACGATTCCGGCGATTCGCAGCTATGGTGCCAATGCACTTTGTGAATTTATCGCGAGTACGTTATTATTCTTCTTATTCATATCTTTTGGCAGCAAATTGGTTTCTGGTCCAACTGGATTCACAAATGGAATGGGAGCATATATGGCTGGACTCGCAGTTTGGGCAGTTGGTTTATCTTTCTGTGGTCCTACAGGATATGCTGTAAACCCTGCACGTGACCTTGGTCCTCGTATCGCACATGCAATTTTACCGATTGCAGGTAAAGGTAGTTCGGATTGGAGCTATTCTTGGGTTCCGATTGTTGCCCCTATGGCTGGTGCTGCTCTTGCGGTTGTTTTAGCTAAGCTTTTTGCTATCATTTAAAATACGTTTTATCTTATTGGAGTTCATAGATTTTTTTTAGGTTATGTTTATACAAATAAATCAATAATATGACGAGGAGTGACTTTCAAAATGACAACAAAGTATGTAATGGCACTTGATGCGGGAACTACAAGTAATCGGGCAATAATATTTGATAACGAATCAAATATTATTGCAATGGCACAAAGAGAATTTACACAATTTTTCCCAAAACCAGGCTGGGTAGAACATGATGCTGAAGAGATTTGGAGTACACAGATTACGGTAGCGAAAGAAGCGATTGAACGTGCTGGAATCTTGGAAAGCGATATCGCTGCAATTGGGATTACCAATCAACGTGAAACAACAGTTGTTTGGGAAAAAACGACTGGTAGACCAATTTATAACGCAATTGTTTGGCAGTCTAGACAAACTGCGGGAATTAGCAATGATCTAAAGAAAAAAGGGTTGGAACAAGAATTTAAGGAAAAAACCGGATTGGTGATTGATGCCTATTTTTCTGGAACAAAAATCAAATGGATTCTTGATCACGTTGAAGGCGCTAGAGAAAAAGCGAACCGCGGCGAATTGCTTTTTGGTACAATTGATACATGGCTGCTTTGGAAACTTAGTGCAGGTAAACTTCATGTAACGGATTATTCGAATGCATCAAGAACTTTGTTGTATAACATAAAAGAACTTAAATGGGATGAAAAACTTTTAGAATATCTTGATGTACCGGCAAATATGCTGCCAGAAGTCCATAATTCTAGTGAAGTTTATGGATATACGGATCCAGGCATATTTGGTGCTACGGTACCGTTAGCAGGCGCAGCTGGTGACCAACAGGCTGCACTGTTCGGACAAAACTGTTTTGAAGCTGGCATGGCAAAAAACACCTATGGTACAGGCTGTTTCATGCTGATGAATACAGGCGATAAAATGTATTCGTCAGACAACGGGCTGGTTACAACGATTGCTTGGGGTATTGATGGTAAAATCAGCTATGCATTAGAAGGCAGTATCTTTGTAGCAGGTTCTGCGATTCAATGGCTTAGAGACGGCTTACATATGCTTGAAGCTGCTTCTGATTCAGAATGGATTGCGAAAAAAGTTCCCGATACCGGCGGGGTTTATGTTGTACCAGCATTTGTTGGACTTGGTGCACCATATTGGGATATGCAGGCACGTGGAACGATCATCGGGTTGACGCGTGGTACGAAAAAAGCGCATATCGTTCGCGCAACTTTGGATTCTATGGCATACCAAACACGCGATGTGCTAAGTGCAATGGAAGAAGATTCACATATCAAACTGAAAGCATTAAAAGTGGATGGCGGTGCTTGTGCCAATAATTTATTGATGCAGTTCCAGTCCGATATTTTAGGAGTTCCTGTTGAACGTCCAAAAGTAATTGAAACGACAGCACTAGGAGCAGCCTATCTTGCTGGTCTCGCTGTTGGCGTGTGGAAAGACTACTCTGAACTCAGCAAGAAATGGGTGCTTGATAATCGTTTTACCCCAACAATGGAAAAAGAAGTAAGTGATAAACTTTATCGTGGCTGGCAGCGTGCCGTAAAACACTCTATGAATTGGGAAGAAGAAGAAGAGTAAGTCGGTAAAGTATTAGAATAAAAGCAGGGCGGGATTCTCTTATATTACTTTATAAGAGAATCCTTTCCTATTAAGCAATATAAGCAAGACTGTCAGTAAAGGGGATAAAAATATGGAAAAAGCAACAGTGGTCGTTATTGGTGGCGGAGCAACTGGTGTTGGCATACTGCGCGATCTAGCAATGCGCGGCGTTGATGTATTACTTTTAGAAAAAAGGGATATGGTTAATGGGACAAGTTCGCGGTATCACGGGTTGCTTCATAGTGGAGCCCGTTATGCAGTAAAGGATCAGGAAGCTGCTAGGGAGTGTATCGAAGAAAATTCTATTTTACGTAAAATCGGAAAATCATGCGTAGAAGCAACAGAAGGTTTGTTTATTCGGCTACCGGAAGATGATGTGGATTTTGAGGGGAAATGGGTAGATGGCTGTAAAAAAAGTGGAATAACAGCGATTCCTATTACACCACAAGAAGCTTGGCAATTAGAACCAAATTTATCACATCAAATAATCGCAGCCTATAGAGTGCCGGATGCTGCGATTGATGGCTTTCGTATGGCATGGCAAAATATAGATTCAGCGGTGCGTTATGGCGGTCGTGTGAAAACCTATACAGAGGTTATACGGATTGTCTCAGAAAATGGTAAAGTAATTGGAGTCGATGTGCGCAATTATTTTACAAAACAGACCTATTTTATTGCTTGTGAATTTGTGGTTAATGCGGCTGGTCCATGGTCAGGGCAAATTGCTGCTTTGGCGGGACTTGATGTAAATGTACAGCCGGATAAGGGGACCTTGATTGCATTTAATCAAAGAATTTCAAGTCGAATTGTAAATCGGTTGCATGTACCATCCGATGGAGATATTTTTGTACCACATGGTTCAATTACGATTTTAGGAACAACATCGATGTCCGTGAAAGATCCGGAAGATACAAGCTCTTCTTTTACTGAAATCGAAAGTTTGCTGCAAATTGGTGAGAAAACTTTTGAAAACCTTCGTAAATATCGTGTTTTGAGAGCTTTTGCAGGTTCAAGACCATTGTACAGCGCGTCTGGTGGAAAGGGCCGTGGTGCATCCCGTGGTTTTGTGATTTTAGATCATGCGGAAGATGGACTACAAGGATTGATGACGATTACGGGTGGAAAGTTTACCACGTATAGACTTATGGCAGAAAAAATGACGGATATTGTTTGTCAAAAATTACAAGTGACTACGCCGTGCCGGACGGCTGAAGAACCTTTGGTGCAAGAGGTAACGGAAGCAGTAAAAATGAAAGCTCGCAAATATTTTCCAGCCTATGGAACGGAGCTGGCAGCGGATCGTTTGGGATCTGAAAGGTTCCAACGCGTAGTAGAACGTCTCGAAAAGAATCCAGAAGAGCGTCAATTAATCTGTGAGTGTGAAAATGTAACATTGGCGGAGATCGAAGAAGTTATAAAAGAAGGTACCAGTTTTACGGTGAGTGATATCCGTCGGAAAACTCGTATGGGGATGGGAACCTGTCAGGGAAATTTTTGTTCGTTGCGAAGTGTTGGCATTTTGTCGCGGAATGAGAGTATTGCCCAAAAACAGCAATCCCTACAGCAGCTACAAGACTTCTTACAGGCTCGCTGGAAAGGTATTCGTCCAGTTCTTTGGGGCAATGCATTACGTGAAGCGGAAATGACTAGAGGTATCTATGGTGTTGGATTAAATGTGAATGGGGGAAGTCCAAAATGATAAAATCTGATGTAATTGTGATTGGTGCTGGATTTGCCGGTTTGATGGCAGCAGCTGTTAGTGCTAAACGCGGCAAAAAAGTAACGTTGATCACCTATGGTTCAGGTACTTTTCCTTTAAATAGTGGTTTGATTGATATTATGGCTATGCCAATCAATGAAACTATTTGTGCAACACCGATTGATGGAATTGAGGCTTTGCCGGAGGCACATCCTTATAAAAAAATCGGGACCGACATCGTGGCAAATGCCGTTGGATTTTTTAAGGAATTATGTGAACAAGAAAACTATCCATATAGTGGAAGTATTGATAAGCATCAATGGGTCGTGACTGCATTGGGGACAATGAAGCCAACGTGCCTTGTTCCCAAAACGATGTTGGGAGATATTTGTTTAAAGCAAGAAGAACTTATTCTTATTGGTTTTAATCGGTTAAAAGATCACTATATAAATATAATGGAAGAGAACCTTCAGCAAAGCTTGGGTAAAAATAAAATTTATACGTCCATCATGGTGGATGCTGATATAGATGCAGGTCGAGATTTAAGTGCGCTTGATATCGCTCGCTGGCTTAATACTGAGCAGGGCTATGAATGCTGTTTGAAACAGCTGCGCGGAGTGGTTAAAGCAAATAGTGTTGTGATTTTACCACAAGTTTTAGGGATAAAACCTGATTATGCAATTTGGGATAAAATGAAAAAAGATTTACAGTGTGAGATTCTTGAAACTACGGGTTTACCACCAGCAGCCAATGGGTTAAGACTTCGCAGTATGCTTTTAAGTTATTTAAAGAAACACAATGTAACGATGGTTGAAAATGCTAAGGTGATAGGTTCTACGGTAGAAAATCAGAAATGTTTAGCCATCACTACGCAAAATGCCGCGCGCGAACGCAAATATCAAGCCGATCATTTTATTTTGGCAACAGGTGGCTTTTATGGTGGTGGCTTGCAAATGGAGACTTTCCCAATCATAAAAGAACCAATTTTTAATATTCCAGTGCAGTTTACGGGTCAAGATGAAGCCTGGGCAAATGAAAAACTTTTTTCGAGTCAAAAACAACCTTTTGCTGAGGTTGGTGTCCTAACAGATGATAAACTGCATCCACTTGACGGAGCAGGGAATTGTTTTCTTAACAATGTTTTTGTTGTCGGACGGAACCTTAGCGGGTATGATTTTTGTTTTGAACAATCGGGAAATGGTGTGGCATTGGTATCTGCTTATCAGGCAGCTATGTCATTTTAGGAGGAGTTATTATGGGGACATTAGAAGAAAATCCAAAAGGAACAGCCGATTATTGCACAGCTTGTACATCTTGTATTACAACTTGTCCAGTGACAGCTGCCACAAGCAAGTTTCGTGGACCTAAACTTGTTGGACCGGCACAAAGCCGTATGAATTTTGCTGAGCCGGATGCAGAGGCATCGCTTGAATATTGTTCAAATTGCAAGAATTGTGACATTTCATGTCCATCCGGAGTGGCTGTTTCAACGTTAAACATGTTACAGCGTGGTGAATATTATCGAAGCCATACACATCCGTTAAGAGATCATATATTGGCACATGGCGAACAAATGATAAAAATGGCGCGTAAACTGCCATTTGGAAGCTTTTTTGCCAATTTAGGTGCAGATATTGGACGTAAAACAGGTATGCTCAAAAAAATAGGTATTGCATCAAAGCGACCTATGCCTAAATATGCAAATAAATCATTTTTACAACAATTTCGTGCCATCAAGCAAAAATCGTATTCAGATAAAGTCGTATTTTTTCCCGGCTGTTATATCAATGAAAATGATCCAGATGTCGGTATGGCTTTTGTAAAAGTTATGCAACAAAATCAGTATGAAGTTATTGTTGATGAGAAATTTGTTTGCTGTGGGTCGCCTCTAGTTGTAACTGGATATTTAGATGAAGCCGAAGCAAATGCTCGGACAAATACGGAGTTGATTCGTAAGTGGACAAAGCAAGGTTACCCAATTCTTACTTGTTGTACAAGCTGTTCTTTGATGCTAAAACAAGAATATGCGGAGCTATTTGATTTTCCTGATCTACACGAAAATGCAAAATTTGTGTATGATGCTTGTGAGTTTTTATTGGATTTACACGATAAAAATCGTTTCAATCAAGATTTTCAGCATGAAGGTGGCAGCTATATTTACCATGCACCTTGTCATTTGCGTGTACAAGGGATCGGCTTGCCGGCCTTGGAATTATTATCGCTTATACCTAATATAGCCGTTGAAAATGCGGATGCTGGTTGTTGTGGTATTTCAGGCAATTATGGTTTTAAAGAAGATAAATATGAAATCTCCATGCAAGTTGGTCAAGAGCTTTTCCAAAGAATCAAAGAAGCTTCAGTTGATACAGTCATTTCAGATTGTGGTACTTGTCGTATGCAGATAGAACATGGGTCGGGGGTTAAAGCAATTCATCCGATTGAGGTGCTTGGTGAGGCTTATCATATTTAAACGGATAGATAGTTTATAACTGTACTCTTTATTATATTCTCGATGTTTTGAAGGAAGAAGACTTGCTGTAGAGAAATATACTAATAAATAGATATGAGGAGGTTCCCTTTCAATGAAAAAAATTATTAATAATCCGGACCAAGTAGTTGAAGAAATGCTCCAAGGTATTGTATATGCTCATCCGACCGTAAAAAGATTATCTGGATTCAATGTACTCGTAAGAGCAGCAATTTCTCCGAAAGTAGGGCTGGTAAGTGGCGGCGGTAGTGGTCATGAGCCAGCACATGGTGGTTTTGTGGGAAAAGGCATGTTAGATGCCGCAGTTGCCGGATCCGTTTTTACTTCACCGACCCCAGATCAAGTATATGAAGCAATTAAAGCTGTGGATCAAAAAAAAGGTGTACTCCTTATTATAAAAAATTATACGGGTGATGTCTTGAATTTTGAAATGGCCGGTGAAATGGCGGAAGTTGATGGAATTCGAGTAGAAAAGGTCATTGTTGATGATGATGTGGCGGTAGAAAACAGCACATGGACAACTGGGCGTCGCGGTATTGCAGGAACTATTTTTGTGCATAAAATTGCTGGAGCCAAAGCAGAAGCAGGTGCAGATTTAGATGATGTAAAACGAGTCGCGGAAAAAGTAATTGGAAATGTACGTTCTATGGGGATGGCATTGGAGTCCTGCACTGTGCCAGCAGTTGGTAAACCAAGTTTTTCTCTGGATGAAAATCAAGTGGAAATCGGCATAGGAATTCATGGCGAACCAGGTACACATCGCGAGGAGTTAAAAACTGCGGATGAAATTACCAGCCAGCTCATGGATAAAATACTCAACGATTTGAAAGTCAGCAAAGAAGATGAAGTTGCGGTCTTGATAAATGGATTAGGATCTACTCCACTTATGGAACTTTACATTATAAATCGCAAAGCTTCTCAAATTTTAGCCAGTAAAGAAATACGGGTTGCAAAAACATATGTAAACAATTATATGACTGCATTAGATATGGTTGGTTTTTCAATATCCATTTTAAAATTGGATACTGAATTAAAGGAATTGCTCTTCGCACCAGCTGATACACCGGCATTGGTGCAAAATTAAGGAGGCGTTCTATTTATGAGTAAGCACGTTGCAGCAATAATAGCCATAGCGCAGGCTGTTATTAACAACAAAGAATATTTGACGGAATTAGATAGAGAAATCGGTGATGCTGATCACGGGATCAATATGGCAAAAGGTTTTGCGGCAGTTATTAGCAAAATAAGCAGTTTGGAAGAAGATAAGGACGTTGGTTTTGTATTAAAAACCGTAGCCATGACTTTAATTTCTTCCGTTGGCGGTGCATCGGGACCGCTTTATGGTACCGCTATTCTCAGAGCAGCTGTGCCGGCTGCTGGAAAATTTGAAATAGATTCCCTTACTGCGCAAGCAATGTGGGAAGCCGCCGTAACGGGGATAAAAGAACGGGGCAAAGCAAGCCGTGGTGAAAAAACGATGCTCGATGCATTGGAACCAGCGTTGGAAGCTTTCTCCGAAGGGGTCAAAACTGATAAAACAATCTTCGAGTGTTTAAAACTAGCTTCGACGGCGGCTCAGTATGGCGTTGAATATACAAAAACTATTGCTGCAAGTAAAGGGCGTGCTAGTTATTTAGGTGACCGCAGCATTGGACATCAAGATCCTGGCGCAACGTCTTCTTTTATCATGATAACGGCATTGCTTGATTTTTGTCGTAGTCAGGCAGGGAGTGTTTAATATGGTAGGCATAGTTATTGTTTCTCATAGCTCTAAAGTTGCAGAAGGAATTAGAGAGATTGCCCAGCAAATGGCAAAAGATGTAAACATTATTGCTGCCGGAGGGACAGAAGATAATAAAATTGGTACGGATGTAATGAAAATTCAGGCAGCCATTAGCGAAGCAAATACGGGGAATGGTGTATTAATTATGGTAGATTTGGGCAGTGCGGTGTTAAGCGCAGAAACAGCCCTCGAATTTTTAGATGAAGAAGTCCGTCCTGACGTACGCATCGCGGATGCTCCTATTGTCGAAGGTTCAATTGTAGCAGCGGTACAGGCATCAACGGGTGCTACACTCGAAGAAGTTCTACAAACTGCTAAAGGCGTATATACTTTGCGAAAAGTATAACAGATAAAGAGATATTAAAAGAAATCGTATTTTTATTTATATTGTAATGATGGATGCTAGCCACTTCTGAATATCGTACTTAAATGTACGCCTGAAGCAAGTCGTGAAAATTTAACTTTCTAAATGCAGTAGTCTTTTTATCAGGACCTCATATGCCGATTGTATTTTCAAGATGCATAGTCAAGTGTCTATGTGTGAAGTTTGAGATATTGATAAAAGAATGATATAATATTCCATAAGATTATAAATGCGATAAAATAAGATGAAACAAATTTTCATCTTATTTTTGGTACCTCAAAACTGAAAGAAAAGCAGAGGCTTTTGCAGTCAGGATGAAGGAGAATTTGGCATGAACAAAAGGTATATATTGGCTTTGGATGCAGGCACAATTAGAAATAGGGCGGTTATTTTTGATAACGACTCGAATATTGTATCGGTAGCGAAAAAGGAGATTGTATCTTTTCATCCAAAACCGGGCTGGGTGGAACAGGATGCAGAGGAAATTTGGAGTACACAGCTTCTTGTTGCGCAAGAAGCGATTGAAAAATCGGGAATTAAAAAAGAAGAAATTGTAGCGATTGGTGTAACAAATCAGCGAGAAACAACGGTGGTATGGGATAAATTGACCGGTAGACCGATTTATAATGCCATTAACTGGCAGTCACGGCAATCAGAAGATATTTGTCGTGCGCTGCGCAAATTGGGATTAGAAGAAGATTTTCGTCAAAAGACATCATTAGTTATCAACTCATATTTTTCTGGCAGCAAAATACGGTGGATTTTAGATCATGTACCTGGTGCGCAGGCAAAAGCTGAAGCGGGACAGCTGCTTTTTGGAACGATGGACACTTGGGTTATGTGGAAACTGAGTGGTGGGAAAATTTTTGCAACCGATTATTCAAATGCATCGCGAACGCTGCTTTATAATTTGCGGGAATTAAAGTGGGATGAAGATTTATTACAATATTTAAATATTCCTCGGTGTATGTTGCCTAAAGTTTGTTCGTCTAGTGAAATTTATGGTTATACAGATCCTAGTCTAATTGGAATGAAAATACCCATTGCTGGTGATGCGGGCAATCAACAAGCAGATTTGTTTGGACAATGTTGCTTTGAGCCTGAAATGGCAAAAAACACGTATGGTGAAGGTTCGTTCTTTTTAATGAATACTGGACAAAAATTCCACCAGTCAAACAATGGCTTGATTACAACCATTGCCTGGGGTATTAATGGTAAAATTACGTATGCACTAGAAGGCAGTGTTTTTGTTGCTGGTGCTGCGATTCAATGGCTCAAGAGTGGTCTTGGTATTTTAGATACGTTAGCCGAATCTGAATGGCTGGCGAAAAAAGTTGGAGATACTGGCGGTGTCTATTTTGTTCCTGCTTTTCGTGGTTTGAGTGCTCCTTATTGGGACATGCAGACAAGTGGGATGATGATTGGCTTGAAAAATGATACGACAAAATCTCATATTGTACGAGCGGCATTGGCGGCGATGGCTTATCAAGTTCGCGATGTTGTGGAGGCAATTGAATCAGATACAAAAATGAAGATTCAAGATTTGAAAGTTGATGGCGGGGCAAGTAATAACAATCTTTTACTGCAGTTCCAGGCAGATATTTTAGGCATTCCGATAAAAAGATCACGAATCAGGGAGACCACTGCACTTGGAGCTGCCTATCTTGCTGGTCTAGCCATTGGCGTATGGAAAGATACGGACGAATTGAAGAAAAAATGGCAAGAAGATGTTTGCTTTAAACCGCAGATCACAGAAATAGAACGAGAAGACTACTATAGTGGTTGGCAAAATGCAGTTTCGCATGTTATGCGTTGGGTTGATAAAGATTGATTAAAATCTTGAGAGCATAAAGACGAATGTTCTTTCGAGAGAGATGACTGTGCACAATATGGGAAAAATATCATTGCATAAGTTAACATTACCTGTTATACTGTTAATAATTTAATTCTTAACAAAGACAATGAAGAGGAAAAGTAAACATTTTAGATTATTGCAGAGAACCGGGGGTGCTGAAAACTCGGTATATGAAAATTTGTTGAAGTTCACCTTGGAGTTACCCACTGAATCATTTTTTTTAGGTGGTGTCGGAGCCTTTACCGTTAAAAAAAGGAGAGTATCGGTTTTTGAGCCTGTACTTTACAGAGATATTCATTTTTTGAATGAATAACTAAGGTGGTAACGCGAGTATAACCCTCGTCCTTTTATTAGGACGAGGGTTTTTTGATATATAAGAAGGGAGTGCGAAGCTAATTTGACAAAGCAGCAAAATACATTGGGATTTTTGGGACCACAGGGCACGCATAGTGAAGCTGTAGCATTGTATTTAAATCATAAACGGGCAGACGATTGGAGTTTGTTTGCCTATGATACGATCTATGAAGCCATTCAGGCGGTGGCTGATGGTATGATTGAACGCTGTGTTGTTCCAGTAGAAAATTCAATAGAAGGATCTATTAATATCACGTTGGATACATTGGCGCATGAAGTGGATTTGCAAGTGGAGCAGGAAATTGTCTGGACAGTCCATAATCAACTCATGACAAAATACCCCAAGGAACCCATCACGACGATACTTTCGCATCCGCAGCCATTGGCACAGTGCCGAGAATATCTAAAAAAAAATTATGCTGGTGTTGAAATTCGACAGACAGCCAGTACAGCCAGAGCAGCTGAACTTGTTGCGAGCGGTCCACCAGGGTATGCCGCCATTGGGACGCAGCGTGCGGGTGAACTTTATGGTTTGACGACGATGGATGCAGAGATCCAAGACACTTTGACGAATTGTACTCGCTTTTTTGTTTTGACAAAAATGAAACAGGCTGTCAGTGTGGGGGCGGATAAAACTTCTTTAGTCTGTCAGATTGATGGTAAGAAAGCCGGTAGTCTTTGTGCGGTCTTGTCAGAATTTGCGAAACGTGATGTCAACATGACGCGAATTGAATCGAGACCAGCTCGAACAGGGCTTGGCGAATACATTTTTTTCTTTGAGGTGGACGGATCTACGCAGGAAAACAATGTTGATGAAGCGATTTTGGCAATTCGACAAAAAAGTTTATGGCTCAAAAATTTAGGGTCATTTCCAGTGATTCATGTTGATAAAAATATAAAAAAATAAAATGAAAAAGGCGGTATATATTATGGTTATCATTATGACTACAGAAGCAACAGCAGAGAATATAAAAGCGGTTATCGAATCAATACAAAGTGTTGGACTGACCGCGCAAGTTATGGAAGGTACATCACAAAAGATTGTTGGTGTAATTGGGGATAAAAGACTGATGGCTTGTTTAGCGATTGATGCTATGGATGGCGTTGAGAAAAGTGTGGAAATTTCTAAAAGTTACAAACTTGCCAGTCGTGAGTTTCATCCAGCATCCAGCATTATTGATGTGGATGGTGTTAAGATTGGTGGTGGACATATTGTTGTTATGGCGGGACCTTGTGCCGTTGAATCAAGAGAACAATTATTTGAGTCGGCAAAAATTGTAAAAGCAGCAGGCGCTCAATTTTTACGTGGAGGTGCCTATAAACCACGGACTTCACCTTATTCGTTTCAAGGGCTGGAAGACGAAGGACTCCGCTATCTTGCGGAAGCGCGTGATTTGACGGGGCTTAAGATTGTTACGGAAGTTACAGAAGTGGAAGCTGTAGAAACCGTTTCGCGATATGCCGATATGCTGCAAGTCGGTGCTCGTAATATGCAGAATTTCCGATTGTTAAAAGAGGTCGGTCGTGGCAACAAACCAATTCTTTTAAAACGTGGTTTGGCAGCAACATTGGATGAATGGTTAAATGCTGCAGAATATATTATGAGCGAAGGAAATCAAAATGTTGTACTTTGTGAACGCGGTATTCGTACCTATGAAACATATACACGAAATACACTGGATATGAGTGCGATTGCAGCTGTTAAACATTTGAGCCATTTACCGATTATTGTTGATCCGAGCCATGGAACAGGAAAATGGAGAATGGTAAAACCTATGGCTTATGCGGCAATTGCGGCTGGGGCTGATGGAATTATGGTGGAAGTACATCCAAATCCGGCAAAAGCTCTTTCCGATGGTCCACAGTCATTGACACCGGAAAATTATAATGAAGTCATGAATGGTGTATTTAAATTAGCAAAATTTATGCGTGAAGAAAAACTCGCAATTGATACTTTATAATATTATAGAAGGAAGCTGCTTTTACATGATGTAAAAAGCAGCTTCTTTTTAAGAATAAAGACGGGACAATTGATTTGCAGAAATCTAGAAATACGTTATAATTAGTTAGGATAATTTTCTGAAAAATGCAATTTAATGAAACTAAAAAGACGAGAGGTGTATGGATTATGAAAAAAAATATGAAACTATTTTTAATCTTAAAAATAGAATATGGCGCAGGTGAAGAAAATGTATTTACAGAAATTTTAAATGCGACATCAAGTTATAGTACCGCTCAGGCGATGAAAGAACGGTATGTGGAAGAATATAAAGAACAAGGTAGTAAAAAAAATAAAATGTGGATTTCAATTCAACTGCATCAATGTGGGGTTCAGATGGATGATGAAATATTAGATGATAGTTTATTTATCCGTTATATAGAAGGCAGCAGCAAGGTTTGCAAAGATTAAACTCCGTCTGAAATAAGCACGAGATTTCTATTTGGTTTATTATAGTAGGAAAATCATTGCTATTTGGAGGTATTTCGGAAGCATCTTGTTTTTATGAAAGCAGAGAAAATGTTTTTTAAAAAAAAGTATTGACAGGAAAGCAGAAAGAGTGTAGTATATTACAAGTCGCCAATAACAACGGCGAAAACAAAAAAACGAAATCCTTGATTCACTTGCGTTTCGATGCAACGGACATCAAACGGTTTCAAAAAAAGATATTGACAGCCGCTTGCG
>Ga0302200_10000031_pt1 | contig 144532 bp, 130 predicted proteins | sample II_Bog_N3_1_FD_194585 | JGI IMG/M metagenome (GOLD analysis project Ga0302200, IMG submission 194585) | Peat permafrost microbial communities from Stordalen Mire near Abisko, Sweden - II_Bog_N3_1 | ecosystem: Environmental > Terrestrial > Soil > Wetlands > Peat | place: Sweden: Abisko...
ATATTTGGTGAAAATTTCTGATAGTTTCATATCCTTTATTTTTCAACCAAAATTATTGACGCACAACGCAATCTATTTACGCAGTAATAACAATTCTAGGTATACATACGGATAGTCATTTAATATTGCATATATTAAATCACAACTAAAATTTCACGATAGATATTGTCCCCCCATCACTTTATATGGCTTTTAAAATTTCCCTGACATAGGTTATGCGATACGACAAATTTAAAAGCAAAATACACGGGAATCTATCGCTCTATGAGTGGTACGGTGACAATACCGACCACAGGTGGAAACATTAACTAAAGAATGCCTGTATTATTATTGCCTTTGAAATAATACTGCCTGTTTGCCTCAAAAAATAGACAGCCAAGTACGGTCAATATTGGCTAAAAACCCTTTGTACTGCTACAAATCAGCTTTTATGAACATTTTTTCATTCAATATTTGTGAATTCTAAGGAATAAAAGTATTTTTGCCGTCCCAAAAATAGCGTTAATGCCAACCATACAACAGTTAGTACGTAAGTCAAGGACAATAATTCGCGCCAAATCAAAGAGCCGCGCACTGGACAGCTGCCCTCAGCGCAGAGGTGTTTGTACCCGTGTGTACACTACCACTCCTAAGAAGCCAAACTCAGCTCTCCGCAAGGTAGCTAAAGTACGTCTGACCAATTCAATAGAAGTGATCGCCTACATACCGGGCGAAGGCCACAACCTCCAGGAGCACTCTATCGTGCTGATCCGTGGTGGCAGGGTGAAAGACCTTCCGGGTGTGCGTTATCACATCGTAAGAGGTTCGCTGGATACCGCTGGTGTCGAGAACAGGAAGAAAAGCCGTTCTAAATATGGTACTAAACGTCCTAAAGCAGGCGCGGCAGCTGCAGCAGCAGGTAAACCGGCAGCTAAGAAGAAATAATCAATAAAACTATTATCAATATAATAAGATGAGAAAAGCAAGAGCACCCAAGAGATTCCCTCAGCCGGACCCGAAATTCGGTGACACAGTTGTGACTCAATTCGTTAACAACATGATGTACGAAGGCGAAAAAGCTGTGGCTTACAAGGTTTTCTACAATGCACTCGACCTGATCGAAGAGCGTACCAAAGAAAATCCTCTTGAAATATGGAGAAAGGCCGTACAGAATGTATCTCCTGCTGTAGAAGTAAGAAGCCGCCGTATCGGTGGAGCTAACTTTCAGGTGCCATCAGAGGTTCGTCCTGAGAGAAGGCAGTCACTTGGTATCAAGTGGATCATCTCTTACGCTCGCTCCAGAAACGGCAAGTCTATGGAAGATAAACTGGCTAACGAACTGATCGCAGCCAGCAAAGGTGAAGGTGGTGCATTCAAAAAACGTGAGGATGTACACCGTATGGCTGAAGCTAACAAGGCTTTCGCTCACTTTAAGTTCTAAATAAGAAACAAATAACCGCAAAAGCGCATACCTGACATAAAAGGTCTGTGTTTTGGCGGTTATCATTTTTAATAAAAAGATATAAAAGCCCCCTGTGTAGGGATGAAATACACAGAAGACAATGGCAGCAAAAGATCTCACCCACACGAGAAACATTGGTATCGCAGCGCATATTGACGCTGGTAAGACTACTACTACAGAACGTATTTTGTATTATACAGGTGTGAGCCACAAGATAGGCGAAGTGCATGATGGTGCAGCTACTATGGACTGGATGGAGCAGGAGCAAGAGCGTGGTATCACGATCACTTCTGCCGCTACCCGCTGCTCATGGTCATGGAAAGGCGAAAAATATGACATCAATATCATCGATACCCCGGGTCACGTGGATTTCACCGTAGAGGTGAACCGTTCACTTCGTGTATTGGAAGGTCTGGTGTTCCTGTTTAGTGCAGTCGATGGCGTAGAGCCGCAGTCTGAGACTAACTGGCGTCTGGCAAATAACTATGGTGTTGCTCGTCTTGGTTTCGTAAACAAAATGGACCGTCAGGGAGCTGACTTTATGATGTGTGTCAATCAGGTGAGCACCATGCTGGGGTCTAACCCACTGGTGATGCAACTGCCTATCGGCAATGAGGAGCACTTCAAGGGTGTAGTAGACCTGGTGACAGGTGAAGCCATCGTATGGAACGAAGCAGACAAAGGTATGACATATGAAGTCATCGACATACCTGCCGATATGGTGGAAGATGTGAAAATATATCGTGAGAAACTGCTTGAGCAAGTAGCAGAATTTGATGACACTTTGATGGAAAAATATTTCGCAGACCCTAATTCTATCAGCGCTGAGGAGATACGTGCAGCTGTGCGTCAGGCCGTCATAGCTGACAAGGTAGTCCCTATGTTCTGCGGATCTTCATTTAAGAATAAAGGCGTACAGGCAGTTCTTGACGCAGTTTGCGCTATCCTTCCCTCACCTACAGACAGGAAGGAAATTCACGGTACCAATCCTGATACTGAAGAACCAATGGTTCGCCAGGCTACAGTGGAAGGTCCTTTTGCAGCGCTTGCATTTAAGATCGCAACCGATCCTTATGTAGGACGTCTTTGCTACTTCCGGGTATACTCGGGTGCCCTTGACGCAGGTTCTTATATATATAATACACGTACAGGAAAGAACGAGCGTATCTCGCGTCTTTTCCAGATGCATGCCAATAAACAAAACTCAGTACCTCGTGTAGAGGCTGGTGATATCGCAGCAGGCGTAGGTTTCAAAGACATACGCACAGGTGATACACTCTGTGATGAAAAGCACAAGATCGTGCTGGAAAGCATGGTATTTCCTGAGCCTGTGATCTCTATCGCGGTAGAGCCCAAGACTCAGAAAGATATGGACAGAATGGGTATGGCCCTCGGCAAACTGGCTGAAGAAGATCCTACATTCAAAGTGAGCTTTGATGATGCTACAGGCCAAACCATTATCGCAGGTATGGGTGAGCTTCACCTTGAGATCATCGTAGACCGTATGCGTCGTGAGTTTCAGGTAGAGCTGAATCAGGGTGCGCCACAGGTAAACTATCGTGAGAAACTGACCAAGACCATCGAGCACCGTGAGCAATACAAAAAGCAATCAGGTGGTCGTGGTAAATATGCTGATATACAGTTTGAGATCGGACCGACCAAAGAAACTGAAGACTCTAAAATGGGCCTTACGTTCATCAATGATATATTCGGAGGATCTATTCCTCGTGAGTTTGTACCAGCTGTAGAGAAAGGCTTCAAAGAAGCTATGAAGACAGGTGTACTCGCAGGATATGAGATCGACTCATTGACAGTACGGTTATTTGACGGTGGTTTCCACGCAGTGGATTCAGATGCATTGTCATTCGAACTTGCCGCTAAGCTTGGCTTCCGTAATTCTGCTAAGCTTGCTGGTCCTGTGCTTCTGGAGCCTATCATGAAGCTGGAAGTGATCACTCCCGAAGAAAATATGGGTGGTGTGATCGGTGACCTCAACAGAAGAAGAGGTATCATCGAAGGCAGCGAAACCAAAATGAACGCAGTAGTGATCAAGGCAAAAGTACCACTGAGCGAAATGTTCGGATACGTCACACAGCTACGTACACTGTCATCAGGCCGTGCTACATCTACCATGGAGTTTTGGAGCTATCAGCCTGCACCGGATGGTGTGGCTAAAGGAGTCATGGCTAAAAACTCAGGAAAACTTAAACCAATCGACGATTAATTTTTTTATCAATTAGAATAAACGTTCTTTTAAAATGAGTCAAAGAATCAGGATCAAGCTAAAGTCTTACGACCACAATCTGGTGGATAAGAGTGCAGAAAAGATTGTCAAAACTGTGAAGAACACAGGTGCAGTAGTGAGCGGCCCGGTGCCACTGCCTACACACAAAAACATCTTTACCGTTTTGCGGTCACCGCATGTGAATGCAAACTCTAAGGAGCAATTTCAACTGTGCACTTACAAAAGGTTAATAGACATCTATTCCTCTTCGTCTAAAACCGTAGATGCACTGATGAAGCTAGAGCTGCCAAGTGGTGTAGAAGTAGAGATCAAGGCCTAGTAAGCTTCTCACCCTGCCCTCTCCAAAGGAGAGGGTTAATACAAACGTGTATTGGGTGAAGTATAAGATAAATAGACAGTGACCTCGGCTGTTGTCCCTCTCCTTTGGAGAGGTTAGGAGAGGTGATATTTTTATTTAATCATTTATGAGCCCCGACGAGAGTCGACGGTTCCGCTAAAAACCAACGAAATGAAAGGAATAATCGGAAAAAAGGTCGGAATGACCAGCATCTTCGCTGATGGCAAATACGTAGGGGTCACTGTACTCGATGTAGCAGGTAATGTAGTCACTCAGGTCAAAACTGTAGATACTGACGGATACTCTGCAGTGCAGGTAGGCTTTGATGACAAGACAGCCAAAGCTTCGAACAAAGCTGAACTCGGTCACGCTAAAAAAGCAAACGCAGCAGCAAAAAGAAAGATCGTAGAATTTCGCGATTATGATTTTGAAAAAGCAGTAGGCGAAGTAATAGCAGCAGATACATTTGCTGAAGGTGAGAAAGTAGCAGTAGTAGGTATCACAAAAGGTAAAGGTTTCCAGGGTGTCGTAAAACGTCACGGATTCCATGGTGTAGGTATGAACTCACACGGTCAGCACGATCGTCAGAGAGCTCCTGGTTCATTGGGTGCATCATCTGATCCATCACGTGTATGGAAAGGTCTCCGCATGGCAGGCCAGATGGGCGGTACTCGTATCAAAACTCAAAACGTAAAGGTCGTAAAAGTAATGCCTGAGCAAAATCTGATCCTCCTAGGTGGTTCGGTACCGGGTGCTATCGGTGGCTATGTAGTCCTCGAAGCTTAAATACAAACAGCAAAACACAATATTTTTTTTTGCCCCTTCGCTATCACAGTGAAGGGGTTTTTTATTGCCTCACTTCAGCAACGCCAATTGCCCTAGATGATAGCTAAAGTGATTGGTTCTCGTAAGCACGATATTCAACCGATTGCGATGTGGCTCTTTAGCGAAATCTTCTTCAGAAACGGAATTGTGTTTCTTAAACCAGTCATCAGGACTCAACGCACTGAAGTGCTTTGCCAGATTAGCATTGACATTGGTCCAGTATGTTCTCAGTTCTGCTGCAGAAGGAATATCACTCACAGACTTGTCAGGAGATTTTACAAAGGGCTCAAACAAAGCAGGATAAAGCGGTTCGCCCAAATTGAGAAGTGTCACCATACCATCGTGTACAGCCGTCAGATGGCCCAGTAGGTATACTCCACGGTTTTTGCCCGGAGCGATCTCTTTTAGCAACTGTTCATCAGACAAGCTTGCTAATAGTTTATCAGCTTGCTGTACTCTTGCATTCCAGCTATCCAAGGTCATTTTGATAAATATTTCTTTTGTCATGATTGTTGATTTATATCGATGATTATAAAATAAACTGACTCACTTTTTTAACAAAAGCCTTTTATTATAAGAGCCCGATCACTCCGTAGTATCAGATACATCTTTATTATACAGGTCCTGACGGATCGTGATGCCATCAGGCAGCTCCTTTGCTATCCAGAGGTCTATCTCCTCTCCTACATGTATCCTGTGGCCATAAGCCGGGTCTTGTTTATATACGAATGCATGTGCTTTATCTGCTTCACTCATACCATCTGCTGCAGTGACAGCCCCTACACTCAGATTATATTCTTCCCTGATCTTTACCACTGCCTCTTCATACGGCAGTCCTATCAGATAGGGTGCATTGATCGTTTCATTGCTCAAGCCCTGACCGAGTACCAGTGTTATTGTACTTCCTTTAGAGACCTTCGCCCCTTGCTTTAGTGCTTTCCCACCCACGAGCATCGCTAAGAGCGCATCACGGTGCGGATCTGGTTTATATATAGGGTCAGCGACTTTAAACCCCAATCCTTCCAACTGTATCCGCGCATATTTGTATGAGCTCTTGCCGACGAGATCTGGAACCTCGGCCAGTGGTGCACTGCTCGCATTGACAGTCAGGTATATCGTCCTGCCTGATTTGACCACTGTCTCTGGCTTTGGATTTTGCTCTATGATACTCAGGGCAGGTTTGTCAGGCATATAGGCAGAGTCCATGATCTCGTAGTCGAGATGGTTTTTTTCGAGGATATCTGTAGCATCGTCAAAGTTTTTGCCTCTCACATCAGGCACCTTCATGGTTTGTCCGTGACGGGTGTATGATTTAAGGCCCCAATTGACCAAAAACAGTAAAAAACCCGTGATTCCTATGGCTAGCAGAACGTTGTAGAGAAGCGCCTTGGTGAAATACTTTTTCAAATGATGTGTGCTTTTGACAAATATAGGGAATAGTGAATAATGAATAGTGAATAATGGATAACGATGCTAAGCTCCATTAAAATCCATAACAAAATACTTGTCGCAACTCTTAAATTTTCAAATACCACATACTACTTATTTAGAATTAGTCTAAATTCGCACTGTGTCAGAAGAAAGATCAAAGGAAGAAATAAAAGAGGCTGTCATCGAGGTGCTTAAAACCATCTTTGACCCCGAGATACCGGTCAATATCTATGAACTCGGACTAGTCTATGAGGTCAATGTCATGCCGGAAAATGTAGTCGAGATCGTGATGACGCTGACCTCGCCAAACTGCCCTGTAGCAGGTACGCTCCCGGGCGAAGTCGAGGAAAAAGTGAAGTCCGTATCAGGCGTCTCTGATGCAGTGGTGGAGCTGGTCTTCGAACCGGCATGGAACCAGGAGATGATGAGCGAAGAAGCAAAACTAGAGCTAGGCTTCATGTAGCATCAAGAGAAAAGAATCAAGAAATAAAGAACGATCATATCAACAATCAACAATCATAAATCAACAATACCATGTATCCAGCAGAATTAGTAGCACCGATGAAAGCAGACCTCACAGAGGTTGGATTCACACAACTCACCACCGCAGCTGACGTAGATGTGGCAATGAGCGACAAAGAAGGCACCACACTCCTTGTATTCAACTCCGTGTGCGGATGCGCAGCAGGTGCAGCAAGGCCGGCCTTGAAAAACGCCGTCAAATCAGCACCTAAGCTCCCAAGCCACCTCGTGACCGTATTCGCCGGTGTGGACAAAGAAGCTGTCGATAAGGCCAGAGAGTATACCCTGCCTTATCCTCCATCCAGCCCGTCTATGGCCCTTTTCAAAGATGGCAAACTCGTTCACTTCGTCGAGCGCCATCAGATAGAAGGCAACTCAGCTGCGACGATAGCAGAGCACCTTACTAAGGTTTTCGAGCACTACTGCTAAAAGGGGACAAGGGTGAAGGGCGAGGGACGAGATATATTCCATCTAGGCTCTGTGTGCTCTTTGTATTCCTCTATCTCTTTGCATTTGCTCTGTGATACATGTATTTGTATTATTATAGTTTCTTAAGAGTCACGTTCTCAAATACTGATTGGAAAACACATAGCCATTAGTATATTTGCTTCAAAGTTTAACTAATGTCTAAATTCAATCATTTGAAAGTACAGTCTGTCGTTTCTGAAACCCATGATGCTGTCTCGGTATCTTTTGAAGTGCCTGACAGTCTTTTGGTCAACTATCAATACCTCCCGGGTCAGTATACTACCCTGCGTCTCAATATCAATGGCGAACAGGTCAATCGCAGCTATTCATTCTGCAGTTCGCCATATGCCGGAGAACCAATGACCATAGCCGTCAAACGCGTAGAAGGCGGCAAGGGCTCTAACTTTGTCAATGCTGTCCTCAAACCGGGTATGGACATTGAGATCATGGAGCCGATGGGCAACTTTCACTCTCCGCTCTCAGCGACCAACGAAAAACATTATCTGCTCTTTGGCGGCGGTTCAGGTATCACTCCGCTTTTTTCGATACTGAAATCTGTGCTGATCAAAGAACCTAAAAGCCATGTGACCCTCTTCTACGGCAACCGCGATACCAAGAGCATCATCTTCAGAAAGCAGATCGATGAACTCGCTTCCAAACATCCTGACCGCCTGAAGGTCGTCTATGTCCTCGACCGCGAAGAAGCAGGATGGGCTGGCTACACAGGCTTTGTGGTGAAAGACATGGCACTGCGCCTGCTCCGTGAAAACACCAACCTCAACTTCCAACATGCAGAGTTCTTTATCTGCGGGCCTACTCCGATGATGAAGGAGGTCGAAAGCGCCCTGGGCATACTCGGTGTACCAAAAGACCGCACGCATATCGAATACTTCACCGCTAAGGCCGATGAAGATAAAAAAGCAGCCGATGTCGGCGCTGCTACAGTATCCGATGTTCCCTTCACCGGCAAGACCAAGGTCAAGATCATCTACGACGGCAATGAGGTCGAGTTTGAAGTGACGGAGAAGGAAACTATCCTCCATGCTGCACTGGACGCGGGTTACGACCCACCCTACTCATGCATGGTAGCCGCCTGCTGTACCTGTCGCGCCAAACTCATATCCGGCAAGGTCGAAATGGATGACCGCGAGTCCCTCACCGACTCCGAGATCGCCAAAGGCTATGTCCTGACCTGCCAGAGCCACCCTAAGAGCAACGGCATCATACTTAACTACGATCTGTAATCACTAAACTTCACCTGCACAGTCATCCCAGCGAAGCGAAGGATACTACATGGCATTACAATCCTGTTTATTCTGAAAATTCTGTAAATCCTGGTTTGCATTTTTTCATTTATACATATAAAAAATCCATTTTTGAAACTATTTGGCTAATTTTCATCCAAAACTTAAATGATTTAAAATAGACATATTGTACATATTTAAAAATAGAATTTGAAATTAAAATATGCATAATTGAAATTCATTTTGCTTTAATAAGTTTCAATATTCAAATATAGCTATTCAGTATTATCGCTCCAAGCACTCGCACATTTTATGATAGCATAAAGTGCATGACACATTTGTAGAGACGCAACATTTTGCGTCTTGCCTTAATTGTCATTCCGCAATTCTGCGAAGCTCTATGGAGGAATCTTTATTCGTCCGGAGGCCAAAGATGTCTTCACTACGTTACGACATGACAATAGCGCTGGAGCCAGACACAAAATCTTGCGTCTCTACATGGCAGGGCTACGAAATGACAATTGTTTTCTCCATTTAAAACCTTAAATTTGAAATACAAGCATCCGATCTATGATGAAATCTACCCTGTCCCGCATCCTCCTCATATGTAGCCTATGTATATGTATGTCCACGGCCAGAGCGCAGTATGTGGCGATACCGGACGTGAATTTTGGAAACTGGTTGAATGCGAATGGCTATTCTGCTTGTCTAACAGGAAATAGTACAGTAGGTTGGCAACTTGACACCACTTGCAATGCTGTTCTTACGTCAACTGGTATAACGGTTAATTATACAAGTATATCCAACCTCACTGGGGTTCAATATTTCAAAAACCTTCAGCTATTGGATTGCAGCCAAAACCCTTTTACTTTTTTGCCACCTTTGCCAAATACTCTATTAACTCTAAATTCGCAATTTACAGGACTGACAAATCTTCCGTCCCTTCCTAATTCTATGCTTCGAATTGATATTGGCACCTCTTCAGTTCAATATCTGCCAATTCACTTACCGGACTCTTTAACGTATTTAGATTGTAGTAGCAACATAATAGATTCACTTCCAGTTCTTCCAAATAAATTAACGACATTATATTGTCAAGGAAACCATCTGACTCATATTACATCCTTACCCAATTCAATAACTGATTTAAGCTTTGGAGGTAATAATATTGATTCTTGCCCGGTATTACCTACTTCACTCATAAATCTTGATTGTAGTGGCAATAACTATCATACACTTTCTAGTTTACCAAACTTTATTCAGACACTTGTTGCTCAGCATGGTGTTCTTACATCTTTACCCGTGTTGCCAAATTCTCTCACACAAATTTATTGCACTGGAAATCAACTCACATCTATATCTGCCTTGCCTACAAACGCACTGGATGTTATTGACTTTTCTTATAATAACCTCACAACCATCCCACCATTACCAAATTCGTTATCTGAGGTCTATCTCCAATATAATCAATTGATATCACTACCTGAACTTCCATATCATTTAAATTACTTTGATTGTTACAACAATGCAATAACTAGTATTCCAGCCCTAGGCCCTAACCTGACTGAAATGAACTGCTCATACAACCAGCTAACAAGCCTTCCAGCATTTCCTCCGTTTTTTTCTCAGCTATATTGCAATCATAATTTAGGTCTTGATTGTTTGCCTCACATTGATTCAAATCAATTCGATATTCTCAATATTGATAGCACCAATATTCACTGCTTACCAAATCGCTTTTCTGCGTCCTCATCTGATGTCAACCTAGATTCACTCCCATTGTGTGGGCCTGCTAGTGGCTGTGAATTTTATTATAATATTGCAGGAAATATTCATAATGATACAGCTGCAACATGTTCATCTGACAGTATTAATCCAGGAACGGGTCTCAGCAATATGAAGATAAAACTCCTTCAGAATGGTAAGGTCATACAGCAATTCTATACTTTTAACTCTGGAGATTATTCGTTTAAAACTGACTCCCTTACAAATTATCAAGTTAGCCTGGATACTTCCTATATACCATTCCAGGTATTATGTCCTCAAAGTGATTTATACACTATTGCTCTTTCTACTCAGGATTCACTTGTGACAAATACTAATTTTGGACTGTCATGTACTTTGGACAACGTGTATGGAGTAAATAGCATTTCGGGCCATTTTCGTCCTGGATATACACACGCTATATATATATCCGCAGGTAACCTCTCGTTATTAAGATATAGAGTCGGATGTATGACCGGATCGTCAGGAACTGTCACTACCACATTCACAGGGCCAGCACAGTATGATGGCCCTGGCCCGGGAGCCTTAATACCTACAAGAGTTTCTGGCAATACACTTACATATGATGTAACTGATCTCGATTCATTGACATCAAATAGTTTGAATATAAATCAGTATGTCGATAGTAGTGCAAGAATTGATGATTTGATTTGCTTTACAGTATCTATTAATCCGACTGGTAAGATGCCCGATACTTTGACCGAATGTTTTGTGGTACAAAATTCAAACGACCCCAATCTTAAACAGGTTTACCCTATAGGCAATATAGATACAGGTGCTGCGCAATGGCTCACCTATACCGTCTATTTTCAAAATACAGGCAATGATACAGCATATACTGTGGTGGTAGATGATACCCTCAGCCCATATGTGGATGCATCTACATTTCAATATCTGGCATCAAGCAATAAAGCAGTGATACAACTTTTCGGTAGTGCCTGTGTATTTACTTTCCCTAAGATCAACCTGCCCGACAGTGCCGAAAATCCAACAGGCAGCGTGGGATGGATACAATACAAGGTCAAGACACTGCCCAACCTGCCTATCAATACTCAGGTGAAGAACACCGCCTACGTATACTTCGATGCGAACCCTGCCGTGGTGACAAATACTACAGTAAATACAGTAGATACACCCACTACCCCGCTCAGCATCAGACAGGTGGCAGGCAGCAGCACCCTCCGCCTCTACCCCAATCCTAACACAGGGAACTTTACACTTCAAACATCAAATAGCATCGGCAGCGATTATACTATCTGTGATATGCTTGGCCATATCATTATGCAGCGCTCTATCAGGTCAGACAATGAGATGATAGAACTGTCTGATGCCTCCGAAGGGGTCTATACACTGGCGATGAAAGGCGCACAACCCATACGGTTTGTCATAGTCCGGTAGAGACGCAAGATGTTGCGTCTTATCCGCGCTGTTGTCATGTCGTAACGTAGTGAAGACATCTCTGACCGCCGGTGAATAAAGATTCCTCCATAGAGCTTCGCAGAATTGCGGAATGACAATTAGGGCAAAATCTTGCGTCTCTACGTAGACAAAACAATAGATGGTGCAACGTCTAATCAATATTGCTTCCCGGTTTTTCCATGTGTTATGCGTCAACATTTCTTTATCAAATCTGCATCAACGGGAAACACCTAAACCCTATGATGTATATGTTTAAATTATAGCTGTTAAAGTTTTTTACATTCAGATTCTCTTCGTAGCTTTGCGCGCCTTTTTCAGGCATCATAATGAATAACCACTTAAAGAAAGTATCTACAGCAGGGATACTTGTTACACTCGGTATCATCTTTGGAGACATAGGGACTTCGCCTCTCTATACCTTTCAGACCATACTCAAAGAAGGTGGTCCAGCCACAGAGGAGCTCGTACTCGGCGCTATATCCTGCGTCTTCTGGACCCTCACACTACAGACCACATTTAAGTATATCATCATCACCCTCCAGGCCGACAATAAAGGTGAGGGCGGTATCTTTTCACTCTACGCGCTCGTGAGGAGATATGGCAAGAACCTCGTATTCCCGGCCATCATCGGCGCCGGTACCCTGCTGGCAGATGGTATCATTACCCCGCCGATCTCTGTCGCCTCGGCGATAGAAGGACTCAGCATGGTAAAGGGTTTAGATAAATACTTCATACCTGGCAGTGATCTCGTGATAGGTACAGTGATCTTTATCATCATTTCACTTTTTATTTTCCAGCGCTTTGGGACCAAGGTCGTTGGTGGCCTCTTCGGGCCTATCATGCTATGCTGGTTTACTATGCTGGCCATATTAGGCCTGAACCAGATCATTCACTATCCTCAGATATTTAAGGCCCTGAGCCCTCACTACGGCATGAGGCTACTCGTCAATCACCCTAAGGGCTTCTGGCTCCTGGGTGCGGTATTCCTTTGTACTACAGGTGCTGAGGCTTTGTATTCAGACCTTGGACATTGCGGCCGCGGCAATATTCAGGTGAGCTGGATATTCGTTAAAACCACCCTCGTGCTTAACTATCTCGGTCAGGGCGCATGGGTGCTGCTCCAGAATAAAGCTTCAATCGGAGATATCAACCCATTCTTTGAGATCGTACCAAAATGGTTTCTCGTACCCAGTGTCATCATAGCTACAGCTGCTACGATCATAGCCAGTCAGGCATTGATCAGCGGATCATTCACCCTCATCAGCGAGGCTATAAGTTTGAACTTCTGGCCGCGCGTGACGGTGAAATACCCTACCTCCGTACGCGGCCAGATCTATATACCGAGTATCAACTGGATACTGTGCTTCGGATGCATAGCGGTAATACTTTATTTCAAGACTTCTGAAAGTATGACTGCCGCTTATGGATTCTCCATCACTATAGCCATGCTGATGACCACCGTCCTGATGTATTTCTTCCTGAGGTATGTGAAACATTTACCGCTGTGGCTGGTGATCGTGATCCTGGTAGTATTCGTCAGTGTCGAAAGTTCTTTCTTCGTCGCCAATGCTGTGAAATTGCTCAAGAGGTGGATGTTCCTCTTCTTTGAGTTTGGATTGATATTCACCATGTACATCTGGTACAGTGCCCGCAAGATCAATAACCGCTTCCTCAACTTCGTGGACCTCAAGGAGCATATCCCTCAGCTCATAGACCTCAGTCAGGATACGAGCATATCAAAATATTCCACCCACCTGATCTACCTGACCAAAGCCAACAGGTCCACCCAGATAGAGCAGAAGATCATCTACTCTATATTCAGCCGCCGGCCGAAACGCGCGGATATATACTGGTTCGTGCACATAGAGCGTATGGATGACCCCTATACCTGCGAGTATTCGGTAGAAGAGCTCGAGGACGATAAGGTCATTCGCGTGGAATTCAGGTTAGGGTTCAGGGTGCAGCCGCGTATCTATACCATGTTCCGTTCAGTCGTGAAAGACCTCGAAGCGAGCAAAGAGCTCAATACTACCAGCCGCTACCCTTCACTCAATAAATACAACCTGGCAGCAGATTTTAAATTTGTAGTGCTGGAGAAATTCCTTTCTTACGATAATGAATTTTCTTTCCGCGACGGTTTCATCCTCAACAGCTATTTCGCTATCAAGAAAATGGCACTCGCCGATGACAAGGCCTTCGGCCTCGACATGAGCGAGACCACCGTGGAGAAAATGCCTTTCGTAGTAGCTCCTGTCACCAATATGAACCTCAAGAGGACATATATGGAGCTGGACCAGCAGCACGAGATCGATCTATAGATTTTATCTTCTTCGCCAAACTGTTCTATCTTAGCTAAAGTTTCTGTAATATTATCAGAGATCATATCCTCATTATGATATGAGGCTTATTATTTAATAAGAGACAAAAACTCATTTATGTTAGCAATAGGAACCCAGGCACCGGAATTTTCACTCAATACTACTCCCGATCAAAAAGTACAGCTCAGTCAGCTGAGAGGCAAAAGGGTCATTCTCGCTTTCTATCCTGCCGACTGGAGCCCGGTATGTGGCGACCAGATGGCTTTGTATAACGAGACACGCAGATTTTTTCATAAAAATAATGCTGAGGTGCTTGGCATATCAGTGGATAGCAAGTGGAGTCATCTGGCTTTCAGTCAGGACAGAAAACTTCACTTTCCGCTTCTGGCAGATTTCGAACCAAAAGGTGGCGTAGCAAAACTGTACGACGTCTATGATGATACCGAAGGGCAATGCATGAGGGCCCTCTACGTACTCGATGAAGAAGGGATCATCCGCTGGAACTATCTTTCGCCGGTGGGGATCAACCCCGGTGCAGACGGTATACTCGATGCACTCGAAGAAATGAATAAATCAAAAAAATAGATCTATGTCACTCAAACCTCCTGTCTCCGAAAAAGACCATATGCAGGGCGACAAAAATGCGCCTATAGAGCTCGTAGAATATGGCGACTATCAATGTCCGCATTGCGGAAGGGTATATCCCATCATTAAGAGCATTCAAAAGAAACTAGGCAATAAGCTAAAATTTGTTTTCAGGAACTTCCCGCTGGCTGAGTCCCATCCTGATGCTACCAGTGCCGCTATAGCTACAGAAGCTGCGGCAGTGCAGGAAAAATTCTGGGAGATGCATGATGCTGTCTTCGAGCATCAGCGAGACCTGAGCGATGCGGCTTTGATAAAATGCGCACAAAAAATAGGATTGGATATAAGCAAATTCGAAACAGACTTTGATAAACAGGAAATACAGGACAAAGTAGAATCTGATCTGGAAAGTGGCATACGCAGCGGTGTAAACGGCACTCCATCATTCTTTATCAATGGGAAAAAGTATAATGATAGCTGGGATGAAGATGCCTTATTAGAATATTTGCAATCATTGGCCAAATAACAAAGAGACAGGGTCGCTCCCATCTCTTGAACATTCCACACTTTAAAAGTTTATCGTAAACTGTTCTATCTTAGCTAAAATTTCTGCTATGAATATCACGGAAACTAATGTCACTATCATGGTACGGGATATGGACAAAGCTGTCACCTTCTATCAAAGCCTCGGGCTGACCATAAAAAACAGATGGGGCAACCATTATGCCCAGCTCACTGCTAAAGACATCATCATAGGACTGCATCCTGCCAGCGGAGAGATAATACCCTCCACTCAGGTTTCGATCGGTTTTATGATAGATGATCTCGATGGGGCCAAAGCGCTGCTCGACGGACAGCATATTGCTTATTCTGAGAAGAGCGACAAAGCAGGAGTATTTCTGTCTTTCCATGACCCTGATGGCACAGGTATTTACTTTAACCTTCCTAACTGGAAATAATCAAACGATCAATCATGAATATAGCGATCATAGGCACAGGAAACATAGGCACTGCTCTCGGCAAAGCCTGGGCTAAGGCTGGGCACACTATTTTTTTAGGAGTAAGGGACCTTGAAAATTTCAAAGGAAAAGAAATGCTTGGCATCGCTAATGTAACTGTTCATTCGATCGGTGAGGCCGTGAAACTATCTGAGGTAATACTCATAGCGGCCATACCACCTGCCACAGCTGAAATAGTAAACGCTATGGGCAATGTAAATGGCAAAATAATCATAGACACCATGAACTCTGTCCGTTCGAAGCCGGAAGGATACAACAATACATTTGAAGCGCTCACCGATCTGGCCAAAGGTGCAGAAGTAGTGAAATGCTTCAACAGCACAGGGTTTGAGAATATGGCCAATCCTATCTATCCAAACGATGTGCATCTGGATATGTTTATGGCCGGTGACAGCAAAACGGCAAAAGAGACCGTAAAGCAATTGGCCAAAGATGTAGGCTTCGCGGATTGTTATGATTTCGGTGGTAATGATAAGGTTATATTGCTTGAACAGTTTGCTCTCGCATGGATCAACCTCGCTATGATGCAGGGACATGGCAGAAACATCGCCTTTAAAATAATAAAGAGGTAAGATCGCTCCCACCTCTTTATACCAAACCCAAATTGAAGAGTTTTTAATGCCCTGCCGCGTCGATGTCCTCCTTCTTGGCAAGGAGTGTGTCCTTAGCAAAGAATATAATAGGTATGACCAGTATAAAGAATACTCCTAAGTACTGGAATGTATCAATGTAAGTCAGCACAGTGGCCTGCTGAGTGATATTATACTCCAGTGTCTGATAGGCCATGTTAGTAGCCTTGACCATATCACCAGCCTTGGACAGCATGCCCTGTGTCAACTGCTGCAGACGTTCACGTGTAGCAGGATCGTAGAGAGTAGCTTTTGCTATCAGGTCTGCTCTATGCACTACAGTCATGTGTGTAATAAAGGTCGAGCATATCGCCACTCCGAATGAGCCGCCGAGCTGTCGTATCATAGCAGTAAGGCCTGCTGCCGAGCCGATGTCTTTGCCCGATAGCCCACCGAGCGACATAGTCGTAAGCGGTACGAATAAGAAACCCAGTCCTATACCCCTGATGATCAGTGGCCAGTAGAAACTATCCTCTCCGGTTTGCGGAGTGATGATAGATGACATGATAAAAGTAAAGAAGGCAAATATGCCAAAGGCAAAAGGTAGCAGGTATTTAGGCTTGGCCCCTTTGCTCAGTAGTGTACCCACTACCGGCATCATAAACCCGCTCACCAGTGCACCCGGCAGCAGGGATAACCCGGTCTGCAAAGCTGTAAACCCTAGGAAGCGCTGTACAAATACAGGATAGATAAATACCGACGAGAAAAGTCCGAAGCCTAATATAAAAGACAGGACAGTGCTTATCGCGACATTGCCTTTGGAGAGTACACGCAGGTCCACTACGGGATGGTCTGCAATAAACTCCCATGCAATAAAACCTACTAGCCCTATGACAGCCACTACGGTAGATACTACAATATAGCCTGTCTCAAACCAGTTTTCTTCATCTCCCTTTTCAAGTACCAGCTGCAATGCACCCACACCCACTATAAGCAATGCTATACCTAACCAGTCTACCTTAGCTTTCTTCATCTCAGGTGTCACATAGTTTACGTTTCTGATGAAAGTAAATGTCAGGAATGCTGCTATGATACCTACCGGTATATTGACAAAGAATATCATCGGCCAGTCAAAGTTGTCTACCAGATAGCCACCCAGTGTAGGCCCGAGTGTAGGGCCCATAATGACGCCGAGTCCATACATGGCGCTGGCCTTGCCGCGCTCCTCAGGAGCATATATCTCGGTGAGTATGGTCTGTGAGGTAGCAAGTAGTGCACCGCCGCCGATGCCCTGTAGGAAACGGAAGCCGATCAGCTCATATATATTAGTCGAAAAACCACAGCAGGCAGATGCGACCGTAAAGAGTATGACCGAGCCTCCGAAATAATTTTTGCGGCCTAGCTTGATAGAGAACCAGGTAGACATAGGCACTATGATCACATTGGCGATACTGTAGGCAGCTATCACCCAGCTGATCTCACTTAGTGTAGCTCCGAGGTTGCCCATGAGCTGGGTCGTTGCTACGTTGACGATAGATGTATCTATCAGCTCCAGTAGCGAGCAGGTGATGACGGTGACCGTGATGATGGCCCGCCTCCAACCGAACTCTAAGGTTGAATTTTGATCCATTTTTTAATTAGTATTGAGTAGTTAGTATTGAGTATTGAGACAATGCAAAATACATCACCATATTTTTTAAATATCGAAAGTCACTTCATAGACTTTATTCGTCCTGTCCATATAGCCCATGCTCAGTCTCAGAGACATTATCCCCATACGTTCGAAAGTCATGTAGTAGGTCAGGCCCATTTTTTGAAATACCATAATCTTAGTTTTATGTCGTAAGTTTTAGGTTATAGGTTATAATCCAAGTCTTCATCGATGTCTTAGTAATTGTCAATTGTCAATTGTCAATTATCAATTTCTAAGATACCTTCACTATCGCTTTCACGTTCATACCGGCCCTCAGTGGGAAGTCCTTGTTTTGATTTTTTTCAATGATGATCTTGACAGGTACACGCTGAACTACTTTTACAAAGTTTCCTGTGGCATTATCAGGAGGCAACAGCGCAAACATAGAACCTGTAGCCGCCTGAAGTGATTGGATAGTTCCTTCAAATTCTTTGCCGGGATATGCGTCTACTTCGATCTTGACCTTCTGGCCCACTTTCATTTTCTCGATCTGTGTTTCTTTGAAGTTTGCTATCACCCATATTTCGCTTTCGTCTACAATAGCGAAGAGATTTTGTCCCACTGCTACGAGCTGGCCCGGTTGAACATTTTTCTTTGAAACATAACCATCACATGGGGCGACTATCGTCGCATAAGAGAGGTTCAGCTTAGCGAGGTCCAGTTCTTCCTGTCTCTGCTCTACCTGTATCTGTGCTACTTTGATATTGTTTGCACTCACAGCTACATTAGAGGATGATGCCGCCAGTCTCGCCTGATAGGCAGCTACTGATTTTTGTGTTTGCTCGAGTTGTTTCTCTGCGAGGTCCTTTGCAGCCTTTGCATTATCAAACTGCTGCTGTGTACCTGAGCCTAACTCAAGGAGCCTTTTGAACCTGTCATAGTCCTGTTGTGCCTGCCACAAACGTACCTGTGCAGCATCTATCGCACTCTGTGCAGGACTGATGTCCTTATTGGCTACGTTGACACTGGCAGCAGTGCTGGACTCTGATGAACGGGCCAGGTCTACATTTGCTACTGCATTAGCGAGGGCTACTTCGGCTTTTTTCACTTGAAGCTTCAGGTCGCGGTCGTCGATACGTACTAGTGTATCACCTTTGTGTACATACACGTTGTCATCTATCCTGATCTCTTCTACGAAGCCTGCCACTTTGGGCACGATAGGATTGATATAGCATTGTATCTGCGAGTTATCAGTATCCTCATTATGCATCGCATAGATGACTTTCTTTGTAATAAATACGATCAGTACGATCCCTATCACCCCAAGTATATATGGAGTGGGGTTAAATTTCTTTTTGGTTTCTTCTGTATTTTCCATGACTGTTATTTTATTTCTGATTGTTGATTTATGATTTGGTTATTGGTTTAGTTAGCAGTTGATTTTAGAAGTTTGGCATAAGCTATCTCTGCATCTATCCTCGCATTGAGCATATTGATCTCAGATACTATCACGAGATTATCCGCATTGAGCATGTCCGTAATATTTTTGATACCATTTTGGTATTGGTCTTTGCTCATACGCTGGTTTTCGACGGCCTGTGCGATAGATTCCTTATTGAGTTCTATTTTGTCCAGTGCCAGTTTGTAGGCTGCAAAGTTTGAGTTGACCTCCATTTTGATATTGTCGGTCAGTTGGTCATGTTGTGCTTCTGCCTGCTGTATGTTCAGCTTGGCTTCTTTGGTTTGGAATTGATTTGTAAACAAACCTGTGACATTCCAAGACAACCTCACTCCTATATCCCAGGCATATTTGAATTCAACAGGCCCAATAAATTCCCTTTGGTTGGGTTCATTATAGACGTAATTGAAAGCACCGCTTATTACCGGAGAGTACATTCCCCGAGCTATTTTGAGCTGCTTGTGTGAAATGTCCAAACGCATATCTGCGGCCTTTACCTCCGGCCTTCTTACCAGTGCATTTTTCAGCCCGTTACCCAGATCGAATTCCGCTTTATCCGTGAGCAATCCTGACTCTTCTATTTCTATCCTAATGCTATCAGGCAGGCCAAGCATCACATCCAGATTGTAATTGCTTACATCTATCCCGCTCTGCACCTCCGCTGCACTTTGCTGAAGGTTTGATATAGAGAGTTGTACTTGCAATACGTCATTCTTGAGCGCCATACCTACTGTTTGCAGGTTCTGTGCATCCTTCAGACGCTGTTGCAATACCTTGATGTTCTCATCCACTACCTTTTTGGATTCTATCAATTTATAGTGATTGTAGTAGGCCACGATGATATTATTTTTCACAGTGAGCTTGTCGGCTGCCAGATCATACTGCGCTGCGCGAGTCTGCTCTTTGGTCATCGCCAGTGTATTCCAGCCCCTGAGGCCGGCAAATACCACCTGTGATATATTGAGGCTATTAAGGTAATAGTTATAAGCAGTAGCAGGAAAAGTAATATTTGTGCCAAAAATGGGAGCATTGTCATAAAAAGGCAGGTTCTCACTATTGTGCGTGATACTTGAATTGATAGATACTGCTGGTGCCAGCATGCCAAGGTACTGCTTATACTTAGCATCTGAAGCTCCTACTATAGCCTTGCTCGCTTTGAGTTGCTTATTGTAGCTCATGCCCAGATCGACGGCCTCATCGATGGTGAGTTTTTTGACCTGCTGTGCAAATGCCCCTGTCATAAAGACGAGCAGCAGTGCGATGGCCATTGTTTTTTTGAATACGTGTACTAGCATTGTTATCGGTTTTTTAGAGTAAATTATGTTTAAATGAATTTTTAAAATACGCTTTCAGCCGCTCTGTAAACTCAGGGGTGAAAAGTTCGGCATCGGTTTTCTTATCAAACATGTCGCAGGAGTAATAAGAAGCACCCACCATATGCTGGATCGTGCCAAAGAAATTCATGATGGTCATATCTATGTCCATGTCGGGTTTGAATTCACCTTCCTTGATCCCCTGGACCATGATCTCTTTGATGAATTCCCTGTTTGCTCTCATCCTCGCCATGATCAGGTCCCTCAGGTGAGGACGGTTATTGCTGGATAGTTCACGATTTATCATTTTGTGTACATTCCGGTTATTGACCAGTTTGCCTATATAGTAGTCTATCACTCTCTCCATCTTCGCATAGCCGGTGCTCTCAGATGATGTCATTTCTTTCAGGATATTGATAGCTGACTCTATCCTGCGAATAATGACCGCCTCAAATAGTTTTTCCTTTGAGCCGAAGTAATAAGATATCATCGCAATATTCACATTGGCTTCCTTGGCGATGTCGCGAACGCTAACCGCATCAAAATCCTGCTCTGAGAACAGCTTTTCTGCTACCGCAAGGATCGCCTCCTTTTTGTCGATATGTTCTGTTGTCGTCTGAATCATGATGCAAAGATTAAACAAACGTTTAATTAAAACAAGTGTTTGATTAAATTTGTTTAAACATTCAATTCAAATAATTGATTTTCAAGACAAAAATTTTTGGTATTTGTTCAATCCATACCCGTCTTTCCCGGCATCCAAAAGCCCTTTGTGCGGACCGTGGCATTGGGCCAGTTGTCTCTGAAATGACGCCCCAGTGATTTGCAGACTCTGGCATCACCGGCCAGATAGATCACTGCACTCTCCGATAAATTGTTTTTAAGGGCATCTGCTTCCTTTATCAATGCTTCTGTCGGATCATAATCCAACAAGAGGAACTGAAACGGTCTGCTGCCATCTATATCTGCATAGTGGTCAGCAGCGTCATGAGCATATGTGATACCAAAATTTATTTTGCCCGACACTATATGCCTCCTGATGGCATACATATGCGACAGGGCCGACGGATCGCCGATCATCAGGCTTGACTCAGCAGCATAGTCTATGGTCAGTTTGCCTTTCGGGCCCATATAGTAGACGTCCTCGCCGGTCCTGACCTGAGAAGCCCATGTGGCACCGATACCTGTCGAGTGTACACATACGGCCATATCTGCAGTACCACGGCTACTGTTATGGTCCCAGATGGAATAGGTACGTAGCTTACTATTGATCGCGGTGTCTCTGTCTATACCTACGAACAACCTCAAGTGCTCACCGGGTATATAGTGATGGCCCTGCAGGCTATCGCTCTGTATCCTGATATGGTATACTTTTGGCGCGATCTGCTCCTTGTAGGTCACTTTGGCTTTGCTGAAAATACTCTTGGCGAGAGTATCGATGATAGAGGGCATAAATTGGTTTACTATTATTACGAATGAACGCAGAAAAAATTTTACGAATATTTGAAAAGGTTTATCTTCCAGTTTAGAATTTGACAGCCATGTATCACAGAGAACACAGAGATATAGAGGAATACTGAGAGAACACTGAGAAATAAAACGCTATTGCTCTGTGTTCTCTGGCTGCTTCTCCATTGTTCTCTATGTTCTCTGTGATACGTGTATTATAAAAAAAAGAGAATGGCACAAATACAAAACAAAATAATCTGGGTCACAGGCGCTACATCGGGGATCGGTGAGGCATTGGTACATGCCCTGGCCCGGGAAGGCGCGAAGATCATCCTCTCTGCCAGGCGCGAAGATGAACTCAAAAGAGTAGCAAAAGAAGCATCGCTAAGTGCTGAGAACTCTCTGATACTGTCACTCGATCTGGCAAAGAATGATGACTACTCCGCAGAAGTAAAAAAAGTGCTGGACAAATTCGGCAGGGTAGACATCCTCATCAATAACGGCGGCGTGAGCCAGCGTTCACCAGCCAAGGAAACAACAGTAGCAGTCGACAAGCAGATCATGGAGGTGAATTTCTTTGGCACTGTCTCGCTCACTAAGGCAGTCCTGCCATCCATGATCGCTAATAAAAGCGGCATGGTAGTAGCGATCAGCTCTGCCGTAGGCAAATTCGGCTCTCCATGGCGAAGTGGCTACTCTGCGTCCAAACATGCCCTGCATGGATTTTTTGACTCTCTGCGCGCAGAGTGCTATGATGATGGATTGAAAGTTCTCATCGTATGTCCGGGCTTTATCCAGACCAATGTATCTATCAATGCACTGACAGGTACTGGCGCTAAGAACAACTCAATGGATGCAGGCACTGCTGCGGGACTCACGGCACCCGAAGCTGCACGTCAAATAATATCAGCTATCAAATCAGATAAAGAAGAAGTGAATGTAGCAGGCTTCAAAGAGAAATTCGGCATATGGACCAAGCGTCATTTCCCGCTGATCTTCTCAAATATGATCAGGAAGATGGCGGTGAGGTAATTAAGAATGGAAAATTTACAATGGATAATTGATAATGAAATACAATACTATAGTTTAATGTTCATCGGTATTAATATTTCCACTCTTTGATTTCGCCCCCAGAATGGACTTAAACAAGTAAAATTGATTCCAACAAAAGCAACCTTCTTAGTATCAGGTGTTTTGATTGTTATGTTTGTTTCATCGTTTACATTTACCAATTTCATATGCATTACGTTCTTTGTCTTTCTTTCTTCAGAAATCACATAGGATTCACGTGAAGGGTTGACAGTTAATGTTGAGGGTTTATAACAGGCTAATCCAAAGAATTTATCGAGAAAATTGTTTGTATCCATAGCACTTATTTCCACCGTATCCATACCGCCCATTTTAAAGTGATATATAGTCATGCTATATATTTTTCCTGACTTAAAACGGGTTTCAGACAAATGGACAAACAACGGCAAGGGCTCTCCTGAATTTATTCTTAAGCAGTAAATAATTCCCGACTTAGGAAGTGAATCGGGCAGCGTTATTTTCTTTATAGTATAATCACCCGCATATTGGCCATTTGCCAATACAGCAATGTGAATAAGTTGAGTCGGCCCTAGTTTGTTCAATGGGTTTAATGATCTTATTGATTCAAAGAAATCTGGAATAATCTTTTTTTCATGTGCCTTAAGCTTAATACCGTTCTTAAAAGTATCTCCCGGTTCATGTACTAATTTGTTCCACATTGTTGAATCAGTAGTAGCAATTCCATATGGTCCATCTGAAACCATTGTATTAGGCGGCCATGGCTTGTAATACCAACCATGATGTTTTACAATCGTAAGTGTTACATCTGTGTCTTGGGGATTAATCACGAGGGCATAATTATGGTAGGCCCCGTTTTCATATTTGTAATACTCCCAAACCTTGATTTTGTCAAGTTGGGGAGCCATTCTTTGCGCCCATACTGAATTATAGCAAAGTAGGATTAATATGGAGAGTAAAAAGTTTTTCAAGTTGATAATTGAAATATGCAGTAAAGTTATCTGTTCTATTTTCAATTATCAATTTTCCATTGTCAATTATAAGTCCTAAATATCCAGCCCATACTTCCTCGCAGTGGCCTTCGCGATCTCATACCCTGCATCTGCGTGGCGTATCACACCCATTGCAGGGTCATTGTGGAGGACACGGCTGAGGCGGGTGTGAGCATCATCCGTACCATCTGCCACGATCACCATACCTGCATGCAGCGAGTAGCCCATGCCAACGCCGCCGCCATGATGGAAGCTGACCCAGCTCGCACCTCCGGCAGTATTGATGAGGGCATTGAGGATAGGCCAGTCGGCGATAGCGTCAGAGCCGTCCATCATCGCTTCTGTTTCGCGGTTAGGTGAGGCCACAGAACCAGTATCCAGATGATCTCGGCCTATCACTATCGGCGCTTTGACCTTGCCTTCTCTGACGAGCTGATTGAAAGCCAGTCCCGCTATCTCTCTGTCGCCCATACCGAGCCAGCAGATACGCGCAGGCAGCCCCTGAAATGCGATCTTCTCATTGGCCATCGTGAGCCATCTGTTGAGCCCTTTATCATTGGGGAATAGCTCACGGAGTTTCGCATCGCATACATGAATGTCATTAGGGTCGCCGCTGAGCGCCACAAACCTGAACGGCCCCTTGCCTTCGCAGAATAGGGGACGTATATATGCCGGCACGAAGCCGGGGAAATCAAATGCATTCATCACCTGACGTTTGTCCTTGGCCTGTCCACGCAGGTTATTGCCATAATCGAAGGTGATGGCACCGCGCTCCTGTAGTTCGAGCATCTGGCGCACGTGCCTTGCCATGGTATCCCATGAGCGGTTGCGGTATTGCTCGGGATCGGTCTCCCGCAGCACGAGCGCCTGCGCCACTGTCAGCCCCTCAGGGAAATATCCGATCAGCTCATCATGTGCAGAGGTCTGATCGGTCAATGTATCAGGAGTGATGCCTCTATCGATAAACCTTTGGAGCAGATCGACCACATTGCAGAGCACACCGATGGAGACAGCCTCGCCCATCTTTTTAGCGGCCAGGGCGCGCTCTATCGCTTCATCGATATTGGTATAATATTCATCGAGGTAGCGGGTCTCGATGCGCTTTTTGATACGCCATTCTTCCATCTCTGCTATGAGCGCCACGCCTTCATTCATCGTGATAGCAAGAGGCTGTGCGCCACCCATACCACCGAGACCGGCAGTGACATTGAGCGTTCCTTTTAGCGTTCCTTTATAGTGCTGGCTAGCGAGGGAAAGATAAGTCTCATATGTACCCTGCACGATCCCTTGTGTACCGATATATATCCATGAACCGGCGGTCATCTGTCCGTACATGATGAGGCCTTTTTTCTCCAGCTCACGAAAGTGGTCCCAGGTGGCCCATTTGCCAACGAGATTTGAATTAGCTATCAGCACACGTGGTGCATCCTTGTGCGAACGAAGTATACCGACAGGTTTACCGCTCTGTACGATGAGGGTCTGGTCCTCTTCGAGCTTCTTCAGGCATTCTATGATCTTGTCAAATGCCTCCCATGTGCGGGCTGCCTTGCCGATACCTCCATATACTACGAGGTCTTCGGGGCGTTCTGCCACTTCGGGGTCGAGGTTATTGCAGAGCATACGCAGCGCAGCCTCCTGCACCCATCCTTTACAATTTAAAGTTGTGCCACGAGGGGCTGTGATTATCCTTTTTGAAGTTTCTACTGACATTGCTGAGGGGTTTGAGAACGGGAAATTAGAAAACTATCACTATACCACAAGGGGAAATTTCTCTTAGAGGCTGTTTTGAAATGAATCAAATTTATTTCTAAGTGAAACCCTTTAAGGGTTGAATACCTTATAGCTAATTCTTGAAATGAAATCAAAACAGTTTCTTAAGCAAATAATATCTATTTATTCTCCGGTGTGTTTAGTTGTTTCTCTTCCAGCTTTGTTTCCAGGTTTTCTTCCTTGATGGTGACTCGGACCATATTATACAGGCTCATATAGATATTAGCTATCCAGACCAGCGCAAATCCCGCAATGATATAACCTCTCCAGTCACTGAGCAGTAGTTTATAACCTGTCAATATAATAGCGCCCGCGGTCACATAATGGCTAAAGCAATACTCGCAGGTAAAGAGGTAAAAGAACTTACGCACCCATAAGCTCCCGGCAGTTTTGCACTTCTCCTGGCAGTATTCGCGTGGCTCCCGAAAAACCTCTTCGTGGGTTACCGTCCATGATATACATGCTATAGGGATAGCTAAAACGAAAAGCCATATTATCTGGATAAGCAAGGATGCGAGCATTGTTGTGCGTTTATCTTGTAAGTTATGAATCTATGTCCATACCCCGCAGCAAAGCTGAAACTATCTCTATCATTCACCCATCACCTTGGTCTGGTGCACTATGCTCTCATTATGTATCTGCTGAAATAATTTCAATATAAAATCTTCCGTCAGCCCTCCGGTCTTGCCTTTCTCCAGTGCATGCTTTACAATAGCAGACCACCGCTCAGACTGATGTATAGCAAGGCCGGTATCTTTCTTGAACTTGCCTATCTGCTCGGATATACCCATACGCTCGGCGAGCATCTCTATGATATAACTGTCGATTCGGTCTATCTTCGAGCGCATTTCATAAAGCTCATGATGATAGCCATTGATGAGATGGGCCTGACGCACTACGAGCTGATCCAGTATCTCGCCGAGACGCTCGGGAGTGACCTGCTGCTTGGCATCGCTCCAGGCTTTGTCAGGATTGATATGTGTCTCTATCATCAGTCCATCAAATCCCATGTCCATGCCCTGCTGTGCGAGTGGATATATCAGTTCGCGGGTACCGCCCATATGAGACGGATCGACGATGATCGGTATCTGCGGGAAACGTCGACGGAGTTCTATCGGTATCTCCCACATCGGAGGATTGCGATAGGTAGATTTCTCATAGGTGGAGAAACCGCGATGGATGGCAGCGATCTTGTTGATACCCACAGCTGTGAAACGCTCTATCGCACCCAGCCACAGTTCAAGGTCAGGATTGACGGGGTTTTTGACCATGACGGGCACATCCACTCCGCGCAGCGACTCTGCTATCTCCTGCACAATAAATGGCGAGACAGTGGTCCTCGCACCTATCCAGAGCACATCTATTTCATTCTTGAGTGCGAGCTCCACATGGCCGGAGTTGGCGACCTCTACTGCCACCGGCAGGCCGACCTCACGACCGGCATTCTTGATCCAGGGTAGCCCTATAGCACCTACACCCTCGAAAGAATTAGGCCGTGTGCGGGGCTTCCAGGCACCTGCGCGGATCATGCTGACCTTATCTGTTGCTGCGACTATACGTTTGACTGTCTGCATCACCTGATCCTCTGTCTCCGCACTACATGGTCCAGCTATGATGAATGGCTTCTTAGTGTGCAGCTGCCAATTTTCCAATTCAAAGGGGGATTTACTCATTTATTCTTACAATCTATTCGATCAAATATAGTTTCACAAAAAGACAACATATCAGATAACAAGTTCACGGACGATCAGGTAAATGTTGAATTGTTATCTTTATATCAATAGTCATTTTGGTATTTGTTTCAGAACACAAAACTATAAATAATATGGATGATACTTTCGATTATATAGTGGTGGGCTCCGGCTTCGGCGGATCGGTATCAGCCATGAGGCTGTCAGAGAAGGGGTACAAGGTCCTGGTGATCGAAAAAGGCAAACGCTGGCGCGATGAAGACTATCCGAAAAGCAACTGGAACATGGCCAAATACCTTTGGATGCCCTTGGTCAAATGTTTTGGTATACAAAAGCTGACTTTTTTCAAGCAAGTTTTTATCATATCAGGTGTGGGCGTGGGTGGAGGTTCACTGGTCTATGCCAATACCCACATGATGCCCAAAGAAAGTTTCTATACAAATAAGATATGGTCGGGCATCAAGGACTGGAAATCGACCTTGCAGCCATACTTCGAGCAGGCAAAATTCATGCTTGGGTCCACGCACTATACACGAGAATATGAAGAAGACCGTGTGCTCAAAGAAGTTGCCACGGACATGGGGCGGGCAGATACATATGGACATGTGGACTATGTAGGAGTTTATTTTGGTGATACAAAAAAAGAGACCGATCCTTACTTCAAAGGACTAGGCCCTGTACGTAAAGGTTGTATAGAATGTGCCGCCTGTATGGTGGGCTGCCGCGAAAATGCAAAGAACACTCTTGATAAAAATTATCTCTGGTTTGCGGAGAATATGTTTGGTGCGGAGATACTGGCTGAGACGCTGGTCACCAAAGTAGAACACATCAATGGTGAATACCTGATCCATACTGAGTGCAGCACATCATGGTTTAGCAAAAGAAAAAAAGTATATCGCTCTAAAGGCCTCGTGATGAGCGGCGGAGTGCTCGGAACAATGGACTTACTTCTCAAAATGAAATATGAGACCAAAACCCTTGATCTCTCAGATCAATTAGGGCATAATATCCTCACCAACTCCGAGATGCTGAGCGGTGTGGCTGCGGCTGACCGTAAACTTAATCACGGCATCGCTATCAATTCGATCTTTGACCCGGATGAGCATACGCATATCGAATTGGTTAAATTCCCTGACGGCTCGGGGGCTATGCAAAAACTCGGTGTGATGGCAGCTAGTGATGGCTCTGCTCCTGTACGAACAGCCAAAATGATCGGCAATATGATCACACATCCGATACAATTCCTTCGTACAGTATTTACTTTCAACAGCCCGAAGACAGGGATCATTTTTCTCATCATGCAGGAGCTCGAAAACTCTATGCAGATGATATGGCGGGGCGGCAAAATGAAAATGCAGAATGATTCAGGCCAAAAAGTACCAAGTTATATCCCGATAGGGCAGGACGTGCTCTACCGCTATGCCAAAAAAGTAAACGGGGTGCCTCAGAATGCATTTAGTGAGATCCTATTCTCACTCGCGTCTACGGCGCATATACTCGGTGGCTGTCCGATGGGAAAAACAAAAGCAGAAGGAGTGGTGGATGAAAATTTCAAGGTACATGGCTATGAAAATTTTTATATCCTTGATGGTTCCATCATGCCTTGCAATTTAGGTGTAAACCCTTCACTCACCATCACGGCGCTGAGCGAGTACGCCATGTATCAAATAGCTGCAAAAAAGGAAACCCAGGTCAGAACACTCGATCAAAGGCTTGAAGCGGTTGCCTGATGTGACAATTAGATAGTCACATGCCGCCCCGATGGGGCTAATTTCTTTGAGATGATCATTTGCTACAAACAGATCATCCCTAACGGGATTGAGTTATAACCCCATAGGGGTGTGATGTTTGTAGATAGCTGGCTGACGAAACCTAATAGCTCCATAGGAGCGGCATATTTTATCCGAAAATAAAATTTGATCTTAAAGGTATTGGCCCTCATTCTTTTTTCTCATTAAAGTGCGTGATTACTAATTTCGCTTTGCTATCGCCTATCACTGCCGCTATTTCCTCTTCAGTTGCCTCTTTGAGTTTCTTTACGGATTTGAAATGCTGCATTAATTTTTCGAATGTCTTCTTTCCTATCCCTTTGATAGTGGTGAGTTCAGAGGTGGTTTGCTCTTTACTCCTTTTAGCCCTATGGGCTGTGATCCCGAAACGATGTGCCTCATCTCGTATGCGCTGAATCAGTTTCAGGCTCTCAGATTTTTTATTGATATAGAGCGGCAGCGTATCTTCAGGAAAATATATTTCTTCCAGTCGCTTTGCTATTCCTACGATCGGCACCTGACCATATATCTCCAGTTTTTTGAGGCTATTAACTGCGCTGCTCAATTGTCCTTTGCCGCCATCTATCACGATCAGGTTTGGGAGAGGGTTACCCTCATCCAACATTCTTCTATATCGGCGAAATACCGCTTCCTCCATCGTCGCAAAATCATCGGGGCCTTCGACAGTTTGCACATTGAAGAAGCGGTAATCTTTCTTTGAGGGCTTGGCATCTTTGAATACCACAATAGATGATACCGCATTAGTGCCTTGGAGGTTTGAGTTATCAAAGCACTCTATATGGCGGGGCATATCTATTAGCTTAAGGTCTTCTTTGAGCGTCTTCATGATCCGGAAAGATGGATTCTTTTCCTCTGATGTCTGATGCTGCTTGACCCGTTCCTGTTTTGAATAAATAGCATTCTTTGTAGCCAAGTCTATAAGTTTTTTCTTATCACCTATGATAGGCACAGTGCTCTTTGCATTCTCAAATGGAAGGCTTACTTCAAAAGGCACCAATATCTCATCGATGGATATGTTTTCAGAAAAACTAAACTCAGTGATAGCAGTCTCAAGTAGTTCCTCTTTGGTTTCATCGAGCACTTTTTTCAGCTCCAGTGCTTTGGCCTGAATGATGACACCATTGCCGATACGCAGATAGTTGATGAAGGCATGAGTCTCCGTCTCACTGTAGCCATATACATCGACGTTATTGAGTTTGGGATTTACGATGGTAGACTTGCTCTGATAGTCCGTGAGCAGGTCTATCTTTTCTTTGAACTCATTTGCACGCTCAAATTCCATCGCTTCGGCATACGACTGCATTTTGCCTTTTAGATAATAGAGTACTGAACCGAAATTACTTTTGAGAATATTTTTGATCTGCCGGATTGACTCATCATAGTCCTCCATACTTTGCAGGTTCTCGCATGGGCCGAGGCAATTTTTCAAATGATATTGCAAACACACTTTGAATTTCCCTGCATCAATATTTTTGGGGGCTAAATTCAATGTACAGGTACGTACAGGGAAAATAGTGGTCAGCAAATTGAGTATAATGCGCACCTGCCCCACTGAGGTATAGGGCCCGAGATATTCTGAGCCATCCCGGATAAATTGTCTCGTCAAAAACACCCTTGGGTAATCTTCTTTCTTGATCACTATATAAGGATATGACTTGTCATCCTTGAGGTTTACATTATATCGCGGCTGATATTTCTTGATCAGGCTATTCTCGAGCAGGAAAGCGTCCTGCTCAGTATCCACAATCGTAAATTCGAGCTTGCTGATCTTTCGCACCATATATGCGATGCGAAAAGTATGATCGTTCTTGGTAAAATAAGATGAAACCCTTTTTCGGAGGTCTTTTGCCTTACCAATATACAGGATATTACCATCCTCATCATAGTAGCGGTACACTCCCGGCTGTGATGGCAGCGAATCGCGATAGGCGGCAACAAATTCATCGTAAGTCATGATGCAAACTTTAAATTTAAAATTTAAAATTTAAAATCTCTTGGAAACAATGACCTTCAGCCTGCTTGATGACTAGGTTAAAACCAGAAAGCCCTCCGCTATGCGAAAGGCTTTCTGAAATATATTTGTGTCAGATTATTTGACCAGTACTACCTTTTTAGAATAAACATTGGCCCCCACCTTGATCACAGCCGTATAGGTCGCATCCGCGAATGAATGCAGGTCAAAATCGATGGTATTGGTACCCATATCGATCTGGGTATTATTGCTCAGTACTATTCTGCCCTGTATATCGTAGAATTTTACATTTACATTTTGCGGCTCTGTAGTACTTACCACTAACCTTGTGCTACCTGAGGTCGGGTTAGGGCCAAATTCACTCACTGCGACACTCGGACCATTGGTGACCTCTGCGGAAACAATATATGTCAGTATCCCTGTGCCGTCTACGTCGACTTGATTCAGTCTGTAGTAATAAGTGGTATTCGGCACCACGGTGTTATCATTATAAAGGTAATTGTGCTGCTCTTCGGTAGTACCGTTACCATCTACCCATCCCAGATTAGTGAAGTTCACCCCATCAGTACTTCTCATCACTTCAAATCCCTTGTTGTCCTGCTCAGAGGCAGTAGCCCAGTTGACACGGATATATGTATTGTCGATCGGATCAGCAGAGAGCGCTATCAACTTGACAGGAAGTGCGTTGCCGTCTGTAGCTGATGCTCCACCCGCCTGAAAGTGCGAAAAGCCCTGGTACAATCCGCCCGGTATACCGTTAGTATAGTTGCCGGCGCAGGCACCTGTACCTGTAGTAAAGCCGGTATATGAAATCAAATCAGCAGGTACATTTACCACATTCTCGATCTGAGTGCCCCAGTCTACAGAGGTCGGTACGAATGAAATATCAGGCGTACTGATAGGGCCATTATGATACTTGAGGGCCCTGACATTATTTTTTACGATACTGGCAGCAGTAAAACTCATATCATTAGGATAAACTTCCACATGATAAGTATTGCCGGTGCCGCCTGCATCAGCGAAACTCCAGTAGCCCCCGTTGCTTGGGAGATTGTCGAATATCACCCAATTCCTGTGGCCTGCGTCACATGGATTGTCATAATATAGATTGTATCCGTTATTGTCCAGGCTGGACACCGTAGGGACGGCCGGTGCCGGTATGCCACTAAAATCAGAATTAGCAGACAGTGATTTGCCGATAGTACCTACAGCACCGGTTGCATCACAAAACAGCCCCCTGACCTTATTAGATGAAGTAGATGCTACTGCTGTGAATTCAAATTTGATAGGATTGTATGTATGTGTAGCTGTAGATATCGGATATACATAATATTGTCCTGTCTGCCATACTTCTCTCGACAGTCCACCCAAACCTACTCCCTGAGCACCCCTGGTACGCACTGACTGGTCTTCTGCATTGGCCGCTACTCCCCATGTAGGATTTTTAAACCCTGCTACAGCATTATAAGCCCCATTGGTCACATAGAGTTCCTGATCAGTAGTGCCGGTATATGTCTGTATGATACCATTACCCGCCGGCACACTGCCGCGTACGGTCATTATAGTGGAATTGCCCAAAGTAGAGGAATAGCTTGATGGGTTATATGTATTGGCAGTAGTACTGCTGCCATTCCAAACCAGTGAACCGTCCACATTCACATTGGTACCCAGTTGCACCACCTGGCCCGAAGCTCCTCTGTCTATGACCAGATTGTAAAAAGATGCCGTGCCGGTACCGGATAAGCTGCCGGTGATAGTTTGAACACCCGAGGTAGTCGAGCCGGCATTTGTGGCGTTGCCTACGAACCTGACTGTTCGTTCGCCGGAGCTGCCATATACGAGGCCGCCGGTGGTGTTATTGAAATCACCTTCCACATTGATCAGGCCATTGTTGGTGATGGTATTGCTTTGGCCGGACACATTGTTGTTTACAATGTCTCCCTGCACATGCAATACAGCACCTGACTGTATATAGACCTGGTCGCCGTTGTTATAAAATAGGTTAGGGTAGCTGGTTTGCGAAAATGCACTCTCAACTAATGTGCCTAACAAGAAAAGTAGGGTTGCGTAGATTTTAATGTTTCTCATAATTAACTCTTTATACTCCCCAATATAAATTAGGTTTTAAAAATTGCAACAGGCAAATGTTGTATTACGTACATATAAAAAGCATACCTTGTGATATACAATCCAACTACTGTAAATATGTCATCTCCCAGACTGACAAATGTAGTGAATTATCTATTTAAAATCGTATTTGTTTTTAAAATATCCATGGAAAACAAAGAAATTATGGATTAGATGTGGAATCGCTATCCATAATCCCCTCACTCCCAAAATCTTGAGATCGGTCGATTTTCTGGCCTTTGTAATTTTTACAATTTAGCTCGATGTTAATTTTTTCCGGCCGGGGAAAAACTGCCGATGGCGAATATCCTAAACTGGTACTGTCATTAAAGACCTTTTGAAGAAATTTAGCGCATATTGGTAGTGCTGTGCTGGCACCCTGACCGAGCTCCATGCTCCTGAACCGCAAAAACCTGTCCTCGCAGCCCACCCAGGTAGCAGTGATCAGCTCCGGTGAGCAGCCTATGAACCAACCGTCTGAGTTATTCTGGGTCGTGCCGGTTTTTCCTATGAGGTCACCCAGTAGTTGGTATTTGTAGCGGAGACGTACACCTGTGCCATACATTACTACTCCTCTCAGCAGGTCCACCATCACGTAGGCTGTCTGTTCGTCCAATACTTCATTACGATCAGCAGAGAATGTCGCTATCACATTGCCGCTCCTGTCCTCAATGCGGGTCATAAATATCGGCTCTACATGCACTCCTTTATTAATAAAGGTCGTGTAGGCCCCCGCCATCTCGATCAGTGATATATCAGCAGTGCCCAGACAGATGGACGGCTCATTGGGAATGTCGCTTTTGACACCCATCTCATGTACCAGTTTGACCACGGTGGCGGGAGACATCTCATGCATGAGGTAAGCGCTGACACAGTTGACAGAGTTGGCCAGTCCCTGCTTCAGGCTGAGCATACCGCCATACTTATTGTCAGAATTGTGCGGGGTCCAGTCATCCAGCAGACCGAACCGTGGATCATCTTTCTCAAAGGTCACCATTTCATTAGGCACTTCATAGCATGGTGAGTAGCCCTTGTCACGGATAGCAGCACAGTAAACAAATGGCTTAAATGTCGACCCTATCTGCCGTTTGGTATTGATATTGACATGGTCATACTGAAAGTACTTATAGTTGTCGCCGCCCACCCAGGCACGTATATAGCCCGACTCAGGCTCCATGGCCAAGAAACCATTCTGCAATATCATCCTGTGGTAGCGTATCGAGTCACGCGGGCTCATGACAGTGTCTTTTTCCCCCTGCCAGGTGAATATCTTCATCGGGATGGCCGTCTCCATCAGTTCATCTATCTGCTCGCGGGTTTTGCCCTGGGCTTTCCACTGCTTGAAGCGGGTACTTTGGGTATAGGTACGCTCCCACTCGTCGGGATATTCCTTCCATGGGTCTTTTGGCGCCATCTTAAAGAACAGTTTCTGCCACTCTGTCAAATGCTCCTTTCTAGCCTCCTCGGCATACTGCTGCATTTTATAGTTGATGGTAGTATATACCTTCAGGCCATCTTTGTAGAGGTCGTACTTGGTGCCATCGGGTTTAGGGTGTTTGTCGAAATAATCTCCCAGATATAGCCTCAGGTACTCACGAAAGTATGGCGCGACCCCGTCCTCATGAGTACCGGCGTCAAAATTGATAGTCAGAGGCAGGGCACAAAGCGAATCCCGCTGCGCCTTGGTGATAAAGTCATAGCTATAGAGCTGACCTATCACCACATTGCGGCGTTTTTTTGAGTTCTCAGGATTGGTGCGCGGGTTATATTCCGTGGGCGCTTTGAGCATGCCTACCAGCACGGCTGCTTCCTCGACCCTGAGCGAATCTACCGGCTTGCTGAAATATGTATGCGCCGCTGTACTGATGCCATAGGCATTGTCGCTGAAGGGTACCGTATTGAAGTAATGGGCTATGATCTCATCTTTGGTAAAGTCGCGCTCCAGACGCGCCGCAATGACCCATTCCTTGAATTTCTGCATCGCCAGCTGAAATTTAGAGCTGTGCCGCTTGCGGGGAAAGAGGTTTTTGGCGAGCTGCTGCGTGATCGTACTGGCACCGCCTTTGGCATCCCGTATCACTATCCCTTTCAGCGCACGGCCTATGGCGCGAAGGTCAACCCCCGTATGGTCATAGAAACGCACATCCTCCGTAGCGAGCAGACAGTTGACCAGGCATTTGGGCAGGTTCTGAAACTCCACATTGGTCCTGTTCTCGCGATAGTATTTGCCCAGTACGACACCATCTGAGGAGATCACCTCGGTAGCCTGGGCCGTTTGCGGGTTTTCGAGCTCTATAAGTGAAGGCAAAGCGCCCATATAGCCTTTGGCAATGCAGAAAAAGAACAGGGCGATGCTGAGGATGATGATCGAATAGACTATCCAAAAATTTCTGATAATATGACCACGGGCTGACATGAACCACTTCATTGGGTCAAATGTAAAGAAATGCAAGCGTCATTGCGAGAAAATTCCCGTGTAAAATCATTATGATATTTTCGAAGCAATCCCGATGGCATAATTGCCGATAATCCGAAACCGGGATTAGGACTATTGCTGCGGCTCCTTTTGACAAAAGAATGCAAGGGGTAGGTCCGTAGAAGCCTACCCATAGCCCACCCGTCAATCTACGGACAGCATTAGCTTTATTTTAAGCTACGGATAGCGGTGTGCACTGTTTGATTAAACTCGATTGGAACATTATAAAGATTCAATTTGCCTTCGTTTTCAAGCTTCAAAAATTTCCTCATTGGCTCAGTCAAATATACTTTAGTCTTGATTGCCTGACTTGTCAGCTGACCATAATCTTTAAGGACTTCTATAATTATTTCCTTTGCTTTATTATCAATCTCACTTGGTGGAGCAAAAATTGAAGCTGAATAATTTAGAATTAAATTTCCAGCTTTATTTCGTATTACTAATTCAGGAAGGGCTTTTTTAATTTTTTGAAAATGTAGATCAGTACAATATGGCCCGTCTTTTTGCCTAACGATATATGCATTAGTCAGTCTGCTATTAAATTTCTTAAAATATTTATATTCAATAAGGTAGAATAATTTATGAAGCTTAAAATAATCAATACTATTTAAATGTGCGAATATTTCCTTAACAATAAGAAAGACAGAGTGATTTATGGAAGAAGTTTGCAGTTTACTCGATACAGATTTTTTAGTAAGGCGTTTAAACTCCTCTGATATGAATTGATAATCACTTCGTTGATTAGCAAAACTTCGATGCATCATCGCTCTCTGCCCAGGATGGTATAATGGGATTAATATTCTATTGAACCATTCATTTGCAGTGCGAACATCATCTTTTAAAGTTAATAAATGGGGTGCAACATGCCTTGTACTCTCAAGAGCTATCGATCCCAAAGTGACTACTATCTTAGGGTTTAATATTTTGATTTGTTCTGCTAAATGTTGGGAACAGTTATGTACTTCAACTTTTGTTGGTGTAGAATTATTGCCACTTTCATCTCTTGGATTGCAAAGAACGGCATTTGTTACAAAAATTCTTGATCTGTCGAGATTTGCAAATTCCAGAAGTTCTTCAAAGTTATGTCCGGCTTTATCACCATGAAATGGAATTCCACTATTATCAGCACCAAGACGACCAGGTGCCTCACCAATAAACATAATCTCTGCGTCTAATGAACCTGAAGAATGATTTAAGACTCTCTGAGAGTCTTTCATTCTAGAGCACAGAACACATCCATTAACTTTACCACAAAGCAAATCAAAAGCATTTTCAGCTTTTGTATCAATAAATTCCAGTTTCATTTCTTAATTAATAAGTTGTCGCAATTTAGGAATTCCAGCACTGCTATATCCATGAATAGAATGAACAACAAGACTACCCGGTCTTTGTTGAGCTTCTGTACAAATAAACTCAAGTAATTTTGCTAATCCTATAAAATTACCTAACGCTTTGTTGAAATAATCATGATTCCGATACACAACAACTAAATCTATACTCCCGTTCGGGCTTTTTATTATTTCCCCAAACTGCCAGCAAGGACCACCTAACGGCTTTATATTGCTTTCTATATTTGAAGCAGTTAAATGAAAATTTATAAAAAATCGTTGAGGACTATTACCTTGTAATGAGTGAATAGCATTTTCTAATTGGTTAGGGTGGTCAGGATGAATTCCTTTGCCAAAGGAAATTAGTCTCTGAAAATAAGTGCCCCACCTTTTATTGTGAGATTTTTGAAATATAGTGCCGTATTTTTCATAGAAATCAAAGCGATTGGGTATCAAATCTCTTAACCCATATGGAAAAATTGTGTTTATTACATGTCTAATATTATCACCATTACCATCAATATCTTTGGGGTTATAATCCGATAGCCAAGTTGTGAGATTTACAAAGTCGCACGGATTGATAACATTAACAATCATATTAATATCTTCCCCATTGGGATGATTTACAATGTGGGTAGATGCATTGTGCCATGCATCAAAACAATTTACGCCTTCAATTATTATAGCCATACTTAGTTTTTCCCAATATATAATAGTTTTCTATTTTTTATGCTTACCAAAACTCGTCCTCCATTGTTCTTTAATAATTCATCAAATACCTTATAAGAGTTTATTATGCATGTCTCCCATTGTTTTGATGTACAGTCTTGGACTTCAATTTTGCCTACTAGTTTTTGGATTGTTTTCAAAACATCAGTATCTACTCTGTCACTATACTTAAATAATCTATGGTTTTGAGCGTGATTATATACATAAAGTGTTACTAGTTCTTCAGTAATTGCAGCTCTTGCTCCATCCTCGACAGTATCTATTGTTGTGTCACTTTTCCTCTTTATTTTCAAGAGTTTTCTTATAACAGGACTCCATCCTAAGTATGCAACATATCCATAATGGAAAATATCATGAAACCTATATCCATCATCTTCATAAGAATTATCAGTAAGGGGATCTCCAATTAAATTCCCATCGACATCTGTTATCTTCATTTTTTGGAGCCCATTATCCTCAAATGCAATAAATCTAATTTCAAATTCACGTGGAAACTTCTCTGCAATATCGTATGTCTCATCATATATTCTGAATGTGCTTGTATCTCCTTCTGTAAATCGATCGTTAATTTTTCTAATGTTAATAGCAGCAACTTCCTCAAGATCAATTTTACTCTGTGTTGCAATAGTTGATATATACCAAAGTACATCCCCAAGTTCTTCTTTCAGCTTATCCTTATAACCACTATATCCTTCTCCATCACGAAGCTTTTTTTTTAATTCAGTTAAAACAGAGCCTGCTTCCCCAATTATTCCTAAGAACGGGATGAATTCATTTAATTGCTCATCTGCAATATATTTTTGGATTGTCTTTTCGGCTTCTCCTTGATATTCTTTAAATTCCATAAGCTGTTTTTGATTTTGATTAATTCATATTCAAAACTAAATGATATACAATTATAAACCAATCCCTATAAATGTGGATATAGATTTACAACATGCTCCTTGTATTCATCTTGTTTGTTTTACTATAAATTGCTATATTTGTATTCTATACATGAAATAAGCAAATAAATTTCCATTATGCATATTGCTAAATATAATTTTATATTTTCAAATATGTAATGGGATTGATAAAGAAAGAAGTGTCTTTTTCCAAAAAAGGGGGGTTAAGCTGGTAAAAAAGGATTTTTTATAATACATAAGTGAAATTTTAACAAATCGGCGAGGGCAGGGGGATCGAATAGCCGAAAAAGCATCGGATTTGTCCGTCAGACCTGAAGGCCGTGACCCCCAACCCCCTAAAGGGGGCTTTAACAGCCAAAGACCTTTGTATTAAAGCCCCCTTTAGGGGGTTTGGGGGTACAAAAAAACAAAAATCCACATAGGTTTTGTTTATTTCGGGTAAAAGATTAGTTTTGCACTCCCTAAAAGTAAAATAATGTACGCAATAGTAGAAATAGCAGGGCAGCAGTTTAAGGCCGAAGCAGGCAAAAAACTCTATGTCCACAAGCTGGAAGGCAATGAAGGTGACAAAGTAACTTTCGACAAGGTCCTCCTGACGGACAATGACGGCACTATCACAGTAGGTGTACCGACAGTATCTGGTGTGAAGGTAAATGCCACCATACTGCGCCACGCCAAAGGTGACAAGGTGATCATCTTTAAGAAAAAGCGCCGCAAGGGCTATAAAAAACTGAACGGCCACCGTCAGTCATTCACTCAAATAAACATCGAAAGCATAGCTTAATTTTGTTTCATCAAAATAAGGAGAACATAACCAATGGCACACAAAAAAGGTGAAGGTAAGGTAAAGAACGGCAGGGACTCGCACAGCAAACGTCTCGGTATCAAGATATATGGCGGCCAGTCCGCAGAGAGTGGCAACATCATCGTTCGCCAGAGAGGTACAGCATACCACCCTGGTCGTGGCGTGATGCTGGGCAAAGACCATACGGTATTCGCAGTGATCGATGGCGTAGTGAAATTCACTAAAGGCGCTAATGACCGCAGGTTCGTACACGTACTGCCCGTAGCAGCAGAAGCATAAATCAAATCCCCCTGCCCCCTTTGATAAAGGGGGAATAACAGCCAAATACAAAAATATTGAGTCCCGATCGTCATGGTCGGGATTTTTTATGCATATTAGTCCTTCGACACCCGTCCCTCGTCCCTTTTATGTCGTCTCCTCAGAGATCCATTTGGGCACATCCGGTGCGACATAGCTGTTCATCCTGGTCAGGAGGTCATTGATATCATCACTGACGAGCAGCATCTGTTGGTTGATCTCCTTCAGGAAGCCACGGTCGACCATATCCCGGATCAGTGTGATGAGGCTATCATAGTAGCCATTGGTATTCAATAAGCCTATCGGCTTACGATGAAGGCCGAGCTGGGCCCATGTCAGCATCTCAAACAGTTCCTCCAGCGTGCCATAACCTCCGGGCAGGGCTATGATACCATCGCAGAGTTCGTTCATTTTGGCTTTGCGCTCATGCATGGTCTCTACGAGTATCAGCTCAGTCAGTCCCTCATGAGCGATCTCTTTGCCGCTGAGAAATCTGGGGATCACACCTATGGCTTTGCCTCCGGCGCTGAGGACTCCATCTGCCACAGCGCCCATGATGCCTATCTTGCCACCACCGTAGACCAGCTCGATATTATTTTTCACCAAAACCTGGCCTACATGTATAGCCTGAGAATGATAGATGGCATCAGATCCACTACTCGCCCCGCAGAAAACAGTAATTCTTTTCATGATCTATTTGGATATCGAGCCTAGCGGTCAGTTGTGCGGCTGTTCGTCTTTTTTCTTGCCGAAATGATATTCATACAGTGAGACTCGAGGCTGGATCTTCTCAAAGGTCAGAGTGCATTTACGGTTTGCCGCTGCAGCTTCCTTGGTATCTGAGGTGAATACCATGCTGGTGCCGGAGATCCTGTCCTCGCCGATACCAGCCTCATAGAGTGCTTTGGCTATCTTCATGGCACGCATGAACTCGATACGCAGATAGCCTTTTTTAGTGGCATCGGGCATCGCCTTATGGAATGTAGCTGTAGAGTCTATAAACCTGAGTACACTATCATCATATGACTTCATAAATTCTCCTTCGTCCGAGAAGCCATTGATCTGCACATTTATATCAGGATTGATATATAGCCATTGTATCACACGTTGGAGGCTCTGCGTGGCCTCATCAGTTTCTATATCGGTCTTATTGAGATCATAGGTGAATTTAGTTTCATCTATCGACTCATCCAGGACAAAATACTGTTGGTCTGGCCGTATTTTTTTCATTGAGTCTATAGATGCGACCAAAGACCTGACCCCATGATGGTCGGTAAAATAGTCACCTATATAACGGTGCATATGTTCGACATCGACGATATTTATACTGTCCAGAAAATTGGTAATGTAATTTTCATCATTAGAAAAACGAAATCGTGTCACAAGTCCCATGTAGGTCCTCAGGCTATTTGTCTTCAAGTTGTCATATTCTATAGCGATATTCTTTTGGGCTTTTTCTATCTCACCTTCTTTGAAATAATTTTTTTGAGATATATCAGTTATCACCTGATCCAGCCTGTTGAAAGCATCCATAAATTTATTGCTGTCTGGCTGAGCAGACAGCACAAAAGTACCATAGAAATTATTGCAGGTATATGAGGCCTTGATATGCGAAAGGCCTGCCTCCTTCAGACTTTTTTGTATTCTTCCGTCCTTGTCATTTATCAGCTCACTAAGTATATAAGCGGCATAAGTGGCATCCCTGTCCTGCCTGGCGCCCGGGTTTTGATACATAATGCTGGCCATACTTTTCTCAGCACCGGTAGTAAGAAACTGGACCGTATTAACCACCGGTTTGAAATCTATGACTTTTGTGATCTGCTCAGGGTTAAACTCTCTGCTTTTGAAATCCTTGAACACATCTATCAGTTTGTTCAGTACTTCCTTGTCAGAGAAACTACCCAATACACTTATACAATTATTATAAGGGAGGAAAAAGTGTTTGTGAAACGCGATCAGGTCATCTGTTTTAAGCCTGGCATATGTCTCCTCATCGCCATATGGGGTTAGTTTCTTAAAGTCATTGCCCCAAAGCCTCTTCATAATGGCGACCTCCTTTCTGAGGGACTCGGTTTTCTTTATATCATCCACATATCCTCTGATCTCGGTTTTGGCTTCATCCAGTCCGTCACTATCTATTTTAGGGTGGATCACTTTGTCATTTATCAGATTGAATACATAATCCAGATCTGCCGCGCTCGATTCAAAATGAAATCCGATCTGCTCAGGATCCACAGTACTGTTATATTTCACCTGTCTGCCACTGCTTTTGACGTCAGCATCTATATGGGCATTAATGATCCTGGTCAGAAGAATGGAAACCCCGCTGAGGGAATCAAACTCATAGATCGGACCGATACGAAAACAAACATCTGTATATATGGTACCGGCTGCCCCATTGGTATTGAGCATAAAACTTTGCCCGTTGCTCGACTTGACCAGTCGATATAGGTCAGCGCCTGCCTGGGCATGGATATCGGCGAATGGTGCCAGTGCGATAAGCAGGCATATCAATATTGAGTGACAATACTTCATACCGGCAAAAATATCTTTTTCAAAACAACAAGTTTTAATTATTTTAGCACGCACAAATCAAATCATGAGAAAAACATTACTTGTCGGCAGTTTTTTGACAATTTTAGCGATAGGCCTCAACTCCTGCCACAAATGCTATACTTGCAGCCTCACCACGACTGAGATCGTCAACGACAAGGACAGCTCTATCATACTGACAACGGAAGTCTGTAATGGTAAGAATGGCGCAGGTGCAAATCTTAATGTTGCACTTCAGGACATAGAAGCAAACGGCTATATCTGCAATCCTAAGTAATTTCATTCAGCACTTAGCGACTCCCTATTTTTTGTTGATATTTCATAAAATATCAACCCTTTCTGCATTCTTTTCAACCAAATACGTCCTGTTTGGTTATAGTCAGTTAAAATGACCTTGCGTTTTATTAAATTCGCACTTCCTTTTTACAAAACTTCTCAAGCCATGATAAATTTAAAGTCCACTGATGTCTTTGCAGACCGCCATATAGGCCCAGACGAACATGAAACAAAAGAGATGCTCCAATCTATCGGGGCAGATTCCGTAGATGCGCTGATCTCGCAGACAGTGCCGGCATCTATTCGCCGTGCCACACCGCTCAACCTGCCTGAGGCACAGAGTGAATTCACCTATCTGAATGAGCTGAGAAAAAAGGCAGCAAAGAATAAACTATATAAGAACTATATCGGCTGTGGCTATTATGGCACTATCACTCCTGCCGCTATCCGCCGCAATGTCCTTGAGAATCCGGGTTGGTACACGCAGTATACGCCCTATCAGGCGGAGATAGCACAGGGCAGGCTTGAAGCGCTGCTGAATTTCCAGACAATGGTCTCTGACCTGACAGCTATGCCCATTGCTAATGCATCCCTGCTCGACGAAGGCACTGCTGCTGCTGAGGCCATGCACCTTTTCTGGGGAGTAAAGAACAAAAAAGATGCAGAGTTCAATAAATTTTTCGTTTCGCAGCTTTGTTTCCCGCAGACCATAGACGTCATCAAGGCACGCGCTGAGATACTCGGCATCGAGGTCGTAATAGGAGATCATAAAACAATCAAGATCGACAATTCATTCTTCGGGGCACTCATTCAGTATCCCGCTATGGATGGTAATGTATTTGACTATAAAGCCTTCACCGATGCGTGTCATGCTGTAGAGTGCCACGTGACCGTAGCATGTGACCTGCTCTCTCTGGCCCTGCTCACACCTCCCGGCGAATGGGGTGCCGACTGCGCAGTGGGCAACTCACAGCGTTTCGGTGTGCCGATGGGCTACGGCGGCCCTCATGCAGCTTTCTTTGCTACCAAAGATGAGTACAAACGTATACTCCCCGGCCGTATCATAGGAGTGTCAGTAGATGCGCAAAATAAACCTGCCCTGCGTATGGCGCTTCAGACACGTGAACAGCATATCCGCCGTGAGAAGGCTACATCAAACATATGTACCGCACAGGCGCTGCTTGCTATCATGTCAAGCATGTATGCAGTATACCACGGACCACATGGTGTGAAAAATATCGCACTCAGGATTCATACACTGGCATCAGTAGTGCAGCACGAAGCAAAACAACTGGGCTATAAGATCACTACTGACAAAATATTTGACACGATCACGATAGATACTGATGGCAATAAAGAACTTTTCGCAAAGATCAATCAGATAGCGCTCTCACACGAGACTAACTTCCTTTACACCTGCGGAAATTTTGTTTCTATCTCTGTAGATGAAACAGCGCAGCCGGAAGACATACAAACTGTGGTCGCCATCCTCGCCGAGGCTATCGGAAAGAAAGGATACACTTTTGACATCAATAAAACTGCCGCTGCTGTCAATGCAAAAGCCACGCGTACTTCGACTTTCATGACTCATCCGGTTTTTAATACCCATCACTCAGAGTCAAACCTGATGAGGTATATCAAATCACTGGAAAATAAGGACCTCAGCCTCACCAAGTCCATGATCGCCCTCGGTTCATGTACCATGAAACTCAATGCTGCCGCAGAACTGGAGCCTATCAGTTGGGCGGAGTTCGGCGGGCTACATCCCTTCGTACCGGTAGATCAGGCTGCGGGCTATCAGGAGATCATCCGAGAACTCGAAAGCTATCTGTCTGAGATCACCGGCTTCGCAGCTACCTCTCTGCAACCCAACTCAGGCGCACAGGGCGAATATGCAGGCATACAGGTGATACGTGCATATCAGAAAGACATTGGTCAGGGTCACAGAGATGTGGCGCTCATACCTGCCTCTGCGCACGGCACCAATCCCGCTACTGCGGTGATGTGCGGCTGCAAGGTAGTAGTCGTTGCAACCTCTGATCAGGGAGATATTGATTTCGCTGACCTGCTGAAAAAAGTCGAAGAGCATAAAGACAATCTCTGCTGCCTGATGGTGACCTATCCGTCTACACACGGAGTTTTCGAAGATAATATCAAGGACGTCTGCGCACTGATACATGCTAACGGCGGTCAGGTCTATATGGACGGCGCTAACCTCAATGCACAGGTTGGTCTGACTGGTCCGGGATTCATCGGTGCCGATGTCAACCACATCAACCTGCACAAGACCTTCGCCATACCTCACGGTGGCGGCGGCCCCGGCATGGGCCCGATCTGTGTGGCAGCGCATCTAGCTCCCTATCTACCCGGCAATCCGCTCGTGAAGACAGGCGGCGACAAGGCCATTCATGCTATATCATCTGCGCCATATGGCAGCGCGAGCATACTGCTGATCTCATATGGCTATATCCGTATGCTGGGCCCTGATGGCTGCACCAAGGCTACTAAATATGCTATCCTCAATGCTAACTATATCGAGTCGTGTCTGTCAGATCACTATCCTGTGCTCTATACCGGTGCAGCTAATGGCCGTGTAGCACATGAGCTCATCATCGACTTCCGCCACTTCAAACATACTGTCGGTATCGAGGTAGAAGACGTCGCTAAGCGCCTCATGGATTATGGTTTCCATGCGCCGACTGTATCATTCCCGGTGGCAGGTACGCTGATGATCGAGCCTACAGAGAGCGAAGACAAGGCTGAGATAGACCGCTTCTGTGATGCGCTGATCGCTATCAAAGGCGAGATAGAAAAGATACAAAGCAAATCATGGGATGCTACTGACAATCCGCTCAAGAATGCACCGCATACTGTCGAAGTACTTACTGCATCCGAATGGACACATGGCTATACACGCGAGGAAGCGGCATTCCCGCTGCCGTGGGTACGTGAAGGTAAATTCTGGCCATCAGTAGCACGCATCAACAACTCATACGGCGATCGCAATCTCGTATGTACTTGTCCTGATACGGCGAGCTATGCCTAATCAGGTGTCTGTTGGCAGTTGACTGTTGTTGGGAATACAAAATAATAGGGGTGGGCTTTGGCTCACCTTTTTTTATTAGCTTTATAGTAAAATCAGCGCCATGAATATTTTAGAAAAGAAGCAGGAGATTATCGCGGAGATAGGCAAAGTAAATGATGAAAAGCTGCTGGAGGAAATACTGAGGCTGCTCCATCGGGAAGATGATGACATACCTGAATGGCATAAGGAAATCCTTGAAGAAAGGTCAAAAAAGTATGAATCAGGAGAGGAAGAGATGCTAGACTGGGAAGAAGTAAAAAATAGCTTTTAAGCCTCTCATATCTTATCTCTCAAAAAACTCCAACAGCTTCCCATTCACCAGTTCGGGATTATCATACTGGATGAAGTGGCCGCTGGTGGGATCGTAGATGAGCTCAAGATCAGTGCAGTATTGTTTGGTATTATAGGTGAGTTCTTTGCCGAGGGCCTTGTCCTGCTCGCCCCATAGCATCAGCACAGGCATGGGGAGTGGTTTAGTAATGTCGAAGCTGTTTGGATAGCGCAGGGCGGCGCGGTAGTAGTTGATTGCTCCTGTCAGCATACCGGGCTGGCTATAGGCCTTGACATATTCCTGTATCTCAGCTTCAGATGGAGGATTGCCCGATGGGCTAAAGCTCGAAAATGCCCTCGTAAAGAAACGAGTGAGGTCGCGACCTATGCCCCACTCCGGCAGCCAGGGAATTTGAAACAAAAACATGTAATAGCTTTTCTTCCACTGTGCGAGATTGAAACCTAAGAGTGCTTTCCGCATCTCCGCAGGGTGCGGGACATTTAGTATACCTAGTTTTGTGATCAGCTCCGGATACAAAGTGGCGGTAGCCCATGCCACCGCAGCACCCCAGTCATGCCCTACGAGTATCGCTTTACCATTGCCTAGCTTTTGTATAAGTTCTGCTATGTCTTTTGCAAGGATGTCGATCTTATATTGGGAAACACCTATGGGTTTATCGCTGAGATTATAGCCGCGCATATCCGGCGCCACGACACGATAGTGCTGGCTCAGGACTGGTATTTGTTTCCTCCACCCATACCAAAACTCCGGGAAACCATGCAGGAGAATGACCAGTTCACCACTACCCTGCTCCATATAGTGCAGGCGGACACCGTTTACTTCGATATAGTTTGAGGTCATGATAGATAGTGCATTTGTTTTCAAATCCAGATTGCTTCGTCGGAGACCTCCTCGCAATGACGGCTTATTTGATTACTTCTTATCTCTGCGCCTTGTATTCTCACTAAAGGAGATCATGCGCTGCTGCTGTGCATCCCAGAGGTTTGCTTTCACAGTCTTGAAGCTCTCCCAAAGAGTTATAGCATTTACATGCTTGTCAAAGAGTGGCGTATTGCGATGTGCTTTCGGCAGGTTGTAGTTTGGTATGGTAGGGCACAGGTGATGTATGTGGTGGAAACCTATATTGCCCGTGAGCCACTGAAGCGGCAGGGGCAGGCGATAGTAAGTACTGCCTTTGATCGCAGAGAGCACATAATTCCAATTATCTTTTCCATTCTTATAGATATTCTCATACTGATGCTGTATGTAGAAAAACCACAGCGCATAGGTGCCAAAGAAAAATAGATTGATGAACTGAACAAGCAGAAATTTTTTCCAACCTAAGAAATAAGCGAGCACAGCATACAGCAATATAAATGCGACATTGCTGATCGTTACACTCTTCTTTACTTTTTCAAAACCATTCTCACGCAGGAAAGCAAAACGATTATAAAGCACCACATAGATGAAGCCTCCGATAGTAAACAGGTAAAAGGGGCTGCGGTAAACACGGTACTTCACCTTGCCCCAGGTGCTGAGAGCGTTATATTGCTCAGTGGTCAGGCACTCTACATCGCCTACATCGCTGTATTCCAGCTGCCCGTTGTGTGCATGGTGAAAGTCATGTGATTTCGCCCAGTATTTATAAGGAATGACAGTAAAAGCACTCGACACTGTGCCGATGATATCATTGGCTATCTGGCTGCGAGTGAATGAACGGTGACCGCAGTCATGCTGAATAATAAAAATACGACCAAGCAGAAAACCATTCAGGGCTGCTATGAGAATGGTAAAAAGCACAGAATGGTCGTAGAGATAAAATTGCAAAACCCATAGCCCTATATAGAAGCTATAGCTATTCAGCAGTTGGATCACTGCCTTACGCGTGTTAGGGCGCTGATATTGTTTGAGTTGCTGGTTCCAGTTTTTGAAATCTGCGAGAACTTGTTCCGAATTAAATGAATATGACATGGTAGATTATAATGAGGTACAAATCTACTGAATAAAGCTTTACCCCTTTGCTAAGCTTTACTAAATTAAACGTAAACACTAAAGAAAGCGGTATCCGAGCTGATAATCGAGGCTTATGGCTGAGGATGCTTCTCGAAATAACCTTCAGCAGCAGCAGGCGACATCAGGAATGGGACTTGATTCCAGTCCTTGTACTTGTCCAGCAGTTCCTTTTTCTTGGCCGGGTCGAGAGCAGCTACTTTCATATCGATAAAAAAGTCTTTGAAATTATTGATGACTTCTATGCCACCCACATCGCCATGTCCGGGCACCACTTTATTGATGTCAAAACGCTGCTCCACATAGTCAAAAGCCTTGAGATAGCCATAACCATTGCCTTTATATCTGTCAAAAATCGCAGGAGATTGACGGTTCAGGATCACATCTCCGCCAAAAAGCATCTTCCTGTTTTGCAGGTAAACAAATACATCGCTCTGTGTGTGGGCGCTCCAGGGCAAGTTTAGAATGGTAACGGTTTCATCGCCTATTTTCAGTATCAGGCTATCTTTGACCCATACAGTTGGCACACCTTTGTCGCCGCATTCTTTCACCCAGAAATCCCTGTCATAATTGCCCCCCGCTATGATGGTCTGGCCTTCATAAAATTTATTTCCGCCGGTATGGTCAGTATGTATATGCGTATTGACCACTATAATGGGTTTAGTGCCTGCGAGGGCGTGCACTGTTTTAGAGAGTGAGTCTGCAGCTTCATTCATTTTGGTATCTATGACCAGCACAGCACTATCGGATACGAGTATGCCTGTATTGCCGCCACCGCCAAGCACGAGTGTCAGTTGAGGGTCATATTTGATAGTAGTGACTATTTTCATCTTCTGCATGAACGGGTTCACATAGACCAGGAATAGTATACAGGCGGTCAGTCCTATGGTCAGGATCAAAAGCCCCAATGCGATGAGTATTCTTTTCATATTAAATTGAGTTTTATCGAACCTAAAAATAGGTATAAATGTTCAAATACCTCCTTTACTATTCTGTATTATCGGTTTCATCAGTCATAGTATCTTTTGGCATCACCACATGGAGAGCCTGTCCCTTCAGGGTCACTTTGGGCTGCAGGCCGATAGTATCAGCAGGCTCAAGCACACCACGCCATACCATTCGGGTGGTGAGTATTTTAAAATAATCTCCCATCGATGTCCGCAGTTGCCCCTCCTTATCAAATTGGTATTGGAATGACTTAGGCCGTGGAATGATACTCGACAGAAATAGGCTCTCCTGCAAGGTCAGCTCTGATGGTTTCTTATTGAAATAAAACCTCGACGCCTCACCTATGCCATATACATTCGGCCCCCACTCGATCACATTGAGATACACCTCGAGCATGCGTTCTTTGGATACGAGCCCGAGATTTTCTATCAGATAGACGATCAGCGCTTCTTCAGCTTTACGTGAGACCGTTTTGTCACGGCTAAGAAAAACATTTTTCACCAGCTGCATACTGATCGTGCTGCCACCACGAGCAAATCGTCTTTCTTTAAAATTCTTAGCAATAGACTCACGAAAAGCATCCAGATAAAAACCCCTGTGCTGCATAAAGCCAGGGTCCTCTGCCTGCAGCACAGCCTGAGGCAGATACTTCGACATCTGATCGAGGGGTGTGAAGTATGCATTCTCAGACCCTATCGCGAGCCGACGCACAAACCTATCTTTATCATAGGCGTCGTAAGTAAAAGACGAATTGATACGGGTATAATTGTCCACTCCGAAATGCTGGACATGCAAGTTCTTCTGTTTCATCGCAGAATAAAAAAGCAGCGAGTCGGGATTATTGGTATGTATAGCAAATGTGAGATCATAGGCCAGTGTACCTGAGCAGGAGATACCTTTCAGCGTATTGAACATACCCACCGGCAATGCCTGAAAGAAAGAATCGGCTGCGATCTCAGGCATATGAAGCGCGAGTGTGAATGTAGTATCGGGCTTCAGGTCATAGCGGGCGAATAGCTGACACTTTGCACTGCCAAGTGTCACGACTGAAGAAGAATCCATCTCGATGGCATCATCTGAAAATACGAAAACTCCTTTGAACTTCGCCTGCGGCAATATCACATCCTCTTTGGCCAGCCGCCAGTGATTGATATGGAAATTTTCGAGCGAGGCGTCTGTTGTGATCTTACATGCATCGCTGCCATTGTCAAATTTTATATCAGCCGTGACACTACGAAATCGACATTGCAGTCCATGGTCTCTGTCCAGAAAAGGCAGGCAGGACGTATCGTTACCAAGGTTTCGGATAGTGAATTGATAGGACTCTTTCTTTTTCAACACTACGCCATCTATTGAGATGGTATCTGCATTTTTCTGGTTGATGACCAGTCCTGACAGTGTATGCAGGTCATAAGTGAATGATGGTATATATATAAACTCACTAGCAGTAGAATCCTGATAATGGATCTGAATAACCTTCGCCTCAAAAGCTGTATTCAATACACGAAACAGTTTTGCTTCCCAACTTGATACTTTTTCGCGAAAACCTGATGGAGCGGAAACGCTGACTGCATTTGTGTCTCGACGCACAGAGCGGAGAAAAGAGATATTACTGCGCTCATCTTCATTGTAGATAGTAAAAACAGCCTCATTTATTCTGATCTGGTCAAGGACAATCTTTGCCCGAAGTAAATCCGGTAATGAAATTTTGACCTCCACCTCACTCACCCGCAGGAAAGTATCCGTGCCCTCGGGTAGCAGCGTCAGGTCTTTTACCACAATAGTATTCAAATCTGAAAACAGTATAGACGAAACCGTCAATGTAGTTTTATAGCGGTCATGGATATGAGTTTGTACTTTTTTAAAAGCCGCTTCCAGCAGATAGCCTCTGAAAATAAAACAACAGGAAAGAAAACCGATAAAAATAACAAGAGCACTTAGTAAAATTCTTCTTCCCTGCGTCATGCCGCAAAAGTAGCATGATTAGACTGTTATCCGAAAAATTAAAGTGGAGAAATTGATACTGGCTGTGAGAAGTTATTTACACAGGCTGTTATAGGCTCTGACCATGTCCTGCCAGTTGTCATATGTATACTGTTTAGACTCTAGTCCGGCCAGCACATGAGGACAGGTGGCAAAAACTTCTTTCATGGTTTTTTTAAACCCAATTCTTTTCAGCTGATAGAACTGGCCTCTCTTAAGTTGAATATATTTCTTTTCTGATGGGAAGAGAGATGAATGAACCTGGCCATATCCTGCATCCTGGCCCAAATTACCTTTTACCTCATTGACCGTCAGTCCATATACTTTGCATTCACCAGTGTAGTATACTTTCAGAAAGACATGCCCATCTCCATCAGGGCTGCTCACTGACTGCAGTGTGACTAGGCCATTCTGGTCATCAGAATAGGAAAATGAACTTAGCTCGTTAGGTGAATATTGATTGACGCCATTATTGTCCTTGAATGCGACCATTCGCTGATAGTCATAATAGACATCCAGAAAGTCGGTGGCCTTGATCCTGCCGGAGATAGTATCGCCTTTGAGTGTCACTACAAATCCGTTTTTCCATCTTTTCGGATCGGTATCCTTAGCCTCATCATTGGGGCTACTGGCCTTGATAATCAGGCCGAGGGACAGCAAACTTAAAAAAAGAATGGCGCTACGCATAGCGGGTTTGTTTGGGTATCGGTTATTATAAAATAATATATACGAAAGCCCTTGTGAAAAGTTTCGCCGGCACCTGTCAATCAACAAGTCTCTATTTTAAAAACGAAATATACTGCCCATTGGTATACCGCATGACCTAACTTATTGATATAGTTAGTTTCAAAAATTTATTATGGAGTGTAAAATGGACGGATATCCGATCAAAGAGTTACTTGCATAATCCACGGTTATAATCCCTGACCATATCTCCCCAATTGCTGAATGTATAATCTTCAGATTCCAATTTTGAAATTATGATGGGGCACATAGAAAAGAGAGCTTCCATGTCCTTCTTAAATCTGATACGTCTCGGAGATTCTAAAATTCCATTTTCTACACGGATATATTTGAGTTCAACTGTAGAAAACGATGAAAGGCCTGTGGGAACTACTGTGGTGTATCCATAAACTTTGCATGGGCCATTTATACATAAGCGGAGAAAAGCATGGCCTATCTCAGTGTCGTCTATATTCATTGTTACATACGTGGCCGTATCAATTTGATCATGATGGTTTCTGTATAACGTAAATGAACTAAGGCTATCCGGTGTAAAGTGTTTTGTAATACTATTCTGATCGTCGAATGCCAATTCATACTGCATATCATAAAGCGGTGGAGAAATATTATCCCTCATTTTGCCTGTTATGGTATCTCCATTCACAGTCACCACAAAACCGGGTTTCCATTTTTTATGATGGGTATTTCCACCCTTTCCTTTAGTATTTTTGTCGCCTAGTGCCTGAGTACATTGACCCATGCACAATAAGCCCAAAAGTAAAATCGCAATACGCATATGTTTTGTTTTAAGTTCGAAAATCAATCAAATTCTCACCCGCCTTTCTTGATTATCTCCACCAGTGCCGGTTTAAACTTTTTTCCCACCAGTTTATAACCCAGCATCAGACGCTCGTCAGCTTTATCTGTATCATAGATACCAACCACCCATAGATAGCCACCCTCCATCATTAATCGAGAAGTAAAAAGTGTATTGGAGGAAATTTTAATTGTTGCGAGCCTTTTGCTGACACCTTTTATATTTTTCATTTTATCAGCATCGGCATACAACGCTATAGTATCTATCAGGCTTGATATTTGTTGTGTTTTGATCAGGCTTAATTCATTTTCGCAAAGATTGTTTATAAAGGCATTTTGTGAATAATCGAATGGCAAAAAACTTACCTTTTGCAGAATGATACTCCGGTCTTTCTCAATCGTGAACTCAGCATCCAGATAGCCCTGAGCTTTAGCAGACGACACTTTGTATGTAATTTCAGCTGTTTGCTTGTGCAAAAAAGTATCGGTATTAATAAATTGCCATTTATCAGACATTTGAAAGCTGTCTCCATAAATGACTTTCAGGAGAAATGAATGTTTTTTTTCGAGAGGTGTAAAATGAATAATACGGTTCGGGCCATAATAATCAACCGCATCAGTTTTCGGAGAAACAGCCCTGAACTCCTGCCAAAAAGAATCTATAAGGGCATCATCAAAAAAGGGAGAAAAGGCAGTGACCTTCTCTGTTACAATATTCGATTGGGGTTTGCTTCTGGTGTCATCACCTGTATAAATATCCCTTTGGTCATGAGCTATCAAAGGTGCTGAAACCCCCAGCCGGGAGTTGAGAACAACATTTAGATTGGGTTGAGCAGTTACGCAAGGTGAAATCACAATAAAAAATAGAAATGCGTTTATCTTGTACATATTCTTTAGTTCAATCATTATAGCTCAAGCTTATATAGTCGGCCACTCACCCGGATCGACCTCGCTCATCATGCGGTAGATCGTTTCAAATATCTCTTCAGCATTCGGTTTGCTGAAGTAGTCACCGTCACTGCCGTATGGCGCGCGGTGTGCCTTGGCACTGATGGTCAGCGGCGGCGCATCGAGATACCTGAATATGTCCTGCTTCTCAAACACCTGCTGAAACATATAGGCACTGGCACCACCCGGCACGTCCTCATCAAGGAAGATCACACGACTGGTCTTTTTGATTGACTCACTGATGGCCCCATTTATATCAAATGGCAATAGTGTCTGCGCATCTATGAGTTCTACTGATATACCGACCTCTTCGAGCTGTTTCATCGCGTCCTGTGCTATACGTATGGTCGAGCCATAGGTCACCAGTGTCACATCACTACCTTCCTGCAGCACTTCAGGCACCCCCAGCGGCACAGTGAAAGTGTCAATATTGTCGGGCATGCGCTCCTTAAGGCGATAGCCATTGAGACATTCTATGATGAGAGCTGGCTCGTCACTTTGGAGCATGGTGTTATACATACCTGCGGCTTGCACCATATTGCGGGGTACACATACATGTATACCGCGGAGTGAATTTATGATCATGCCCATCGGCGAACCGGTATGCCAGATACCCTCCAGCCTATGACCGCGTGTACGTATGATGAGCGGCGCTTTCTGAATGCCTTTGGTGCGGTATAGCAGACAGGCAAGGTCATCGCTCAGCGTCTGCAAACCGTACAGTAGATAATCCAGATACTGAATCTCAGCTATCGGACGGAAGCCGCGCATAGCCAAGCCTATGGCCTGACCCATGATGGTCGCCTCACGGATACCAGTGTCAAATATGCGCTCCTCGCCATACTTATCCTGTATCCCTGCGAAACCTTGATTGACATCACCGATCTTGCCCACATCCTCACCGAAAGCAACGACATTGGAATAGTTGGTAAATATTTTATCAAATGCGACATTAAGAATTTCAAAGCCATTGAGCACTTTGCTATCATCTGAGTATTCGGCTTTTACTTCTGCTATTTTGAGAGCGGCCTGAGATGTCTCACTATGCAAATGCGAGCTATACGTTTCCTGATATCGGCTGACGAAACTATCCGTCCATCTCCGTAGCCTGTCGAGCGATTGGGATTCCTGTCCGCGAAACTCCCTTAGTACTGTTTTAGCAGCTTTGATGATATCCTTTCTGATCGGATCCATTGTTGCTTTCAGTCCGGCGATCACTGCACCCACTGATTCTTCTGCGCCGGTCTCAGAGACTACATCCTGTAGCAGTTCTAAAGCCTGTGCCATGTCTGTTTTGATCGTCTCATTGAATTTTTTCCAGGCCGCATTTCTGCCGTCCTGTGCTTCGCGTCTCGCGACATTATCTATGGCTTTGAGTTCTGCCTCATCTGCTATTTCATTTTCCAGTATCCACTCGCGAAATTTCTTTACCCCATCATAATCTTTTTCCCACTGCAGGCGCTCGGCATCCTTGTACCGCTCATGCGAGCCAGAGGTAGAGTGTCCCTGCGGCTGTGTACACTCAGTGATATGAAATAGCGCCGGGCGATGTGTCCTGCGCATATTGTCGATTCCTTTTTTGTAGGTCGCGACCAGCTTGGGATAGTTCCAGCCTTCGCAGACATATATATCATAGCCTTCGCCTTCTTCATTCACGGCGAATCCGTTCAGCACCTCTGAGATCGAGCTCTTTGTTGTCTGGTATTTCTTAGGTACAGATATACCGTAACCATCATCCCATACATTGACTGCGAGCGGCACCTTGAGTACACCGGCTGCGTTGATTGTTTCCCAAAATATCCCCTCACTGGTCGAGGCATCTCCTATAGATACAAATGACACTTCATCACCATCATTGGTGAAACCCGGAAACTCACCGGCGAGTTCCGGATTGAGGCGATAGAGTTTTGATGCCAATGCTATGCCAAGTGAACGTGGCATCTGCGAAGCAGTCGGTGAGGCATCTGCCGTGGAGTTGTATCTTTTAGTGAGGTCGAGCCAGTTGCCATTCTCATCCTGCAGGGGTGTAGCGAAATGTGCGTTCATCTGTCTGCCTGATGAGAACGGGTCTGCACCGGGATCAGGATTGGCATATAGCTGAGAGAAAAACTGCTCCACGGTCAGCTCATGGAGCGCCATCATCCAGGTCTGGTCGCGATAATAGCCACTCCGCCAGTCGCCAAGTTTGAAGGCCTTGGCCAGAGCCACCTGCGCGAGTTCTTTGCCATCACCGAAAATGCCGAATTTGGCCTTGCCGGTCAGCACTTCCTTACGCCCCATGAGGCTCATCTCGCGAGAGGACATCACAACCCGATAGTCGCGAAGCACTTCATCTTTAAACTGCTCTAATGTGATCTTTTTTTCTTCTTTCAGGGTGGCTGCTTCTATACTCATAGACCCGAAAAATACGAAATAAGGCTCAAAAAGTCTATTGCCATTATTAACCATGTAAAATCCCTTATATAAGCTTATTTTAGGGCTATGAAATTTCAGGTTCGAGAGTTTCAGGATAGTGATCCGATCTCAGAGATCACGGACTTGCTTCATAGGGCATATAAGCCGCTCGCTGATGCAGGACTAATGTATGTGGCTTCGTATCAGGACGATGACAGGACACTCAGGAGGATCAAGACCGGTAAATGTTTTGTTTTGACTGACCATGAAAATATAGTAGGTACCATCACATATTATGCAGCTGATAGAAACAGGACAGACTGGCCGCCTCTATATATCGAAAACGGCTTTGCCCATTTTGGCCAGTTCGCGATAGAACCTTCCCTTCAGAAACAAGGGCTCGGCAGTATGCTCATGGACCATGTGGAGCAATACGCCTATGAAAATGACAGTCTAAACATTGGCTTCGATACTTCTGAGCAAGCGAGTGACCTAATCAAATATTATCAAAAGCGGGGATACGAATTTGCTGCATATCACCAGTGGGCGGACACAAATTACAGAAGTGTTGTTATGCGGAAATCGTTGCCTGGGCCTTCTGAAATATAAATTTTATTGCTTTAACCCAAAATATTCAATCATGCACGACTACTCACGATTTACCAAACGAATAGCGATCAAAGCCCCCACCACCGTGATCTATGAACTCTGGGCCACTCAGACAGGACTGGAGAGATGGTTTCTGCGCAGTGCACCTTATACCTCTGCTGACAAAGCAGTAAGGGACCAAGACGAATATGCCACTGTCAATGACACCTATGAGTGGAGGTGGCATGGATGGGGAGATGAAGCCATAGAGCGGGGCACTGTGCTGGAAGCAAATGGCGTGGACCGCTTTAAATTCTCCTTCGGCAAAGCAGGAAATGTAACTGTCTCGATCAAAGAGCAAGACGGACTCGCCATCTGTGAGCTGCTGCAAGACAATATCCCGACGGATGAAGAGACCACATGGAATTTTTTCATTGGCTGCCAGACAGGCTGGACCTTCTATCTGACCAATCTCAAATCAATACTCGAAGGTGGCATAGACCTGAGAAACAGGGATGAAAAACTGGGCGGTGTAGTAAATTCCTGACCCTCCTAAATCCTCCCTTTAATACAAAATTAGGATGGCTGTTTAGCCTCCCTTCGGGGAGGTTTGGAGGGTTATTATCAAAACAGCTCTCCAACATTGATGATAAAATCATTGGAGTGGTGCAGACCAAAACCATAGTCGAAGCAGATATTCGTACCGGATCTTTTGTTGAGCTTGACCCGTAGGCCTAGTCCCCAGCCGGGCGCTGCTGTGGTGAATTTATTAGAAGGATAATCTGAGAATGACTCGACATTAGCAAAGATCACGCCGCCAAAGAACCCATCACGCAGTAGTGGAAACCGATATTCAGCCTCGAGGTCCAGCATATTCTTTCCTCTGAAACGCGACTGGATATAGCCTCGGCCTGTAGCGTTGAAATCATCCCATGCAGTGGCGGGCAGATCGAGATATGGTGCATGGCCGTTAAAGGTAAACCAGTCATAGTTCCACAATGCCAGTAAATGCTTTTTATTTTTGCTCAGAGGCAGGTATATTCTGAAGTCCCCTTTCAGGCTGCTATAGTCTGCATCACTGCCCAGGCCTTTATAGTAATAAGCATATATAATACTCGCAAAGAATCCGCTATTGGGATTGATTGAGTTTCGCCGGCTGTCATACTCGAGCATCACTTTGAAACCTGATGAAACAGACTTATTGCCTCCGCCATATTTCTTATAGTCTGTAGCCGTATCTGTAGTTAGTTCTTTGATGTTGAAATGGTAATCAAAATCGTAACCGATACCGGCATAAAAATCTTTGACCACATGCCTGAGCAGCGTCTCATGTGCGCGTACGAGAAAATAGTCAATAATATATCCCTGATCAGGCAGCGTATGTCCTCCCAGGCCAAATGTTTCCTGCGGGTATTTTATGAACCTGTTATCCCCAATGATATTCCAGCTGTCATTTGTGGTCCAGATATTGGGCTGCATGGCAAATACCGCCTGCTTCTTCTGCGTATATGAAGCATTCATACTCACATTCGATTCGTTAAGGTTATGCTTATCATTGACGAAAAAGGCAAAATTACCTGATACCACGCCGAGAAAACCTGTAGTCTGTGTATAGCCCGGTGCAGGTAGAATGCTGATGTGAAGTTTTTGATCTTTGGTCACCGAATCAGAATGTGACATGAGCCTTTTGTGGATCACCAGTTTCACCACATCTATCAGGTCGAGCTCTTTGTAGCTCTTTGCACGATTGACAAATGAGTGTCGTGTCGTGTCTTTTTTAATTGCGAGCGTATCTTTTTTTATCTCAGGTAGCAAGAGCACTGATGGCGCAGCGATGACAGGCCTGGCAAACAGCATTGTAAAAACAACTACGAGAAAAAATGAACTATTTAAAGACCGCTTCGACAAAATGATATATTTAAAAATATCGGCAAATATCTAAAAAACTTAGGTAGAGCAATACTTTTTTAAGACGATTTAGGCTTTGATATATGCTATGGACAAAGTATCGGTCACCACATTTCTCCGATATTCACATTCAGTCCATTCGAACCATGCAGGCCCCATGCATAATCTACACAGACATTGGTCCCGGAATGTTTGTTGAGCTTGACCCTGAACCCGAGCCCCCAGGCAGGCGCAGCGGTCGTAAACTTATTAGAAGGATAATCTGAAAAAGATTCCACATTAGCAAAGACCACTCCACCAAATAAACCATCCTTCAGTATCGGGAAACGGTATTCGCCCTCAAAGTTTAGCCAGTTTTTGCCCCTGTAGCGTGCCTGTACATAACCCCTATCGGTATTGAAATTGTCATCCATGCCTGTAGTAGGCAAGTCGAGATAAGGAGCATGTCCATTAAAAGTGAACTGATCGTAGCTCCAGAATGTCAGGATATGTTTTCTGTTTTTGCTCAGATGGATATAGGTCCTCAGGTCGACCTTAAGACTGGCATAGTTAAAATCACTGCCCAGATACTTAAGCATATATCCGAATATCACACTCCCGAAAAAATCGCCGGTAGGATTGATGGAGTTTCGTCGGTTATCATACTCTATCTCGACCTTAGGCCCTGAGGAGATCGATCTGGTGCCACCGCCATACTTATCATAATCAGTGGTTGTATCTTTGGTGAGCTGTCGTATGCCAAAATGATAATCGAAATCATAGCCCAGACCTATATAGAGATCTTTGACCACATGTCTCAGTCCGGTCTCATGCCCCCGCAGCAAAAAATAATCAAGGGTATACCCGTCACTCGGGAGTGTATGTCCGCCGAGCCCGAAAGTAGGCTGAGGGTATTTTATGATCCTGTTGTCACCTATTATATTCCACTTATCATCTTTGGTCCAGATATTTGGCGATACGATAAACTGCGCCTGATTATATTGTGTATAGGACGTTTCAAAAGAAATGCTCGACTGGTTGAGATTATGTTTGTCCTTGACAAAAAAAGCCACATTGCCTGAGATGACACCCACAAAACCCGTAGACTGAGTATAGCCTGGCGCTCCAAGAATACCGAAATGCAATTTTTGTTGTTTCGTGACAGTATCTGATGTAGCCATCAGTTTCTTATTCAGCACCAGCTTTACGATATCGATCATGTCCAGTTCTTTAAAGGCCTTGGCCCGCTGGATAAATGTCTGATGGGTAGAATCCTTTTTCAGGTGGGTGGAGTCCCTTTTTATTTGCTCAAGAAGGTCAACTGATGGAGCCGCCACAGCCGAACGGACGAACAGTATGGTAAAAAACACTAAAAGAAGAAATGAACTGCGAAAAGCCCTTTGAGACAAAATTCTAGTTTTATAACTGCGTGCAAATATCTAAAAATCCCATCTTATAAGCTGATTTAATGGGTATAACAAGATAATAAAGAACAAGTTTTGATATATCATGAGAAATTCCCACTTGTCTCTCATTACTTATCCAATTAAGTAAACCATTGGATTTTATTGGGTTTGCAATACAGATAAAATTTATAGTTTTGGCAATCATTTTATTAAAAACAATCAAAAATGGCTTATCTATTCACATCTGAATCAGTGTCTGAAGGGCACCCGGACAAAGTAGCGGACCAGATCTCTGACGCGCTTATTGATAACTTTCTCGCTTGGGATCCATCTTCTAAGGTAGCCTGTGAAACACTGGTCACAACAGGTCAGGTAGTACTGGCAGGTGAAGTTAAGTCTAAAGCATATCTCGACGTGCAGACCATCACACGTGAAGTGATCGCGAAGATCGGATACACCAAAGCAGATTATATGTTCGAATCTCAATCATGCGGTATCCTCTCAGCCATACATGAGCAGTCTGCTGATATCAATCAGGGAGTAGAGCGCCAGAAAAAAGAAGACCAGGGTGCAGGCGATCAGGGAATGATGTTCGGCTATGCGACCAATGAAACTGATGACTATATGCCGCTCGCACTCGACCTTGCTCACAAAGTACTGATCGAGCTCGCAGCCCTTCGCCGTGAGAACAAACAGATCAAATATCTCCGCCCTGATGCCAAGTCTCAGGTCACCCTCGAGTATGATGACAATAACAAACCGGTACGTATCGATGCTATCGTGGTCTCTACACAGCATGATGATTTCGATAAGAATGACAAAAAGATGCTTGATCAGATCAAGAAAGACATCGTGACCATTCTGATACCACGTGTCAAAGCCAAATACAAAAAGTACGCACACCTCTTTAACGACAAGATCAAATATCACATCAACCCTACCGGCAAATTCGTAATAGGCGGACCTCACGGCGACACCGGCCTGACTGGACGCAAGATCATCGTCGACACATATGGCGGCAAAGGCGCTCACGGTGGTGGCGCATTCTCCGGCAAGGACCCGTCTAAAGTGGACCGCTCCGCTGCATACGCTACCCGCCATATAGCTAAGAACCTCGTAGCTGCAGGTGTAGCTGATGAGGTGCTGGTACAGGTGTCATATGCTATCGGTGTAGCCCAACCAATGGGTATTTTCGTCAATACCTTCGGTACAGCCAAAGTGAAACTGACCGATGGCCAGATCGCTAAAATAGTAGAGCAGGTTTTTGATATGCGTCCTTACTTTATCGAGCAGAGGCTGAAGCTCCGCAATCCGATATACAGCGAAACTGCTGCATACGGACACATGGGCAGAAAGAATGAGGTCGTCACAAAGACCTTCGCCGGACCAAACGGTAAGACCAAAACGGTAAAGGTGGAGCTCTTCACATGGGAAAAACTCGACTATGTATCTAAAGTGAAAGCTGCATTTAAGATCAAATAAGAAATAGATATGAGTATTGAGATTGAGATATGAGACTTCGCAATAACAAAATACTAAGCCATCTGAGATTCAGGTGGCTTTTTTTATTTGCTTAAACTGTCCGTCATTCCGAACACCTTTCCTTACTTAAAAATTTTAAATATTAAGGTGGAGGAATCCCGATCGCATGAATGACAATCCTATGTGCTGACGGGGATTCTTCCGCTTTATCATATTTATTTTTAGAATGAAAAGCGTTCAGAATGACGCTATATCTGTCTGGTAATTAGCCTTCTCCCCGATTCCCGCATCTTCGGATTTCAGGATTAACAGTCCCTAAATCCACAATTTATCCTCAAAATGAAAACAGCTATTTGATTTGTAGAAAAAAAGTACTTGTTTCGCCCGAAATTTAGGAGAAACAATACCCAACTATGTTCTGGACATTAGAATTAGCATCATATCTCGAAGACGCTCCCTGGCCAGCTACCAAGGACGATCTGATCGACTACGCCATCCGCTCGGGCGCACCTGTAGAGGTTATTGAAAACCTTCAGGAACTGGACGACGATGAAGAACTGTACGAGGGTATCGAGGACATCTGGCCGGATTACCCCACCAAAGAGGATTTCTTCTTTAATGAAGAAGAATACTAAAAACTACTAATTAAAATGCCCCTACTAAGGGGCGTTTTGATTATAGAGAGGTTCATTCAATCAACTGAAAAAACTTTTGTACTTTTATTTTATGGAATTAATCATTGAAAATATCAAATCTGCCACCGACAAAAAGCTCATTATAGAACTTGCTGAGCGTTTGGGCCTGAAAGTTCATTCCTATAACTCAAAGAAGGAGGATGCTGCATTGGCTAAAGCTATGAAGAAGGCAGAAAAAGGCAAAATGTTTTCAAAAAAAGAGGCGCTGAAAATTCTCGGGAATGATTGAGGTGGTTTATGCTGATGAGTTTCTTAAAGATTTAAAGAAACTGAAAGGCACTCCATACTATAATGCTATTAAAGCACTTTGTTTTGACAATATCCCGGCACTTAAATCCACTTCAGATATTGCCTCGTTGAAAAAGCTAAAAGGTTATGATGATTACTACCGAATCAGAAAAGGTGATTTCAGGATCGGTATAAAACTAAATGGCACTGTCATTACATTTCTCCGCTGCCTTTCCCGAAAAGATATTTATAAATATTTTCCGAAATAATTTGCTGTTTCATTAAGGGTTCTTTATTATAAACTGCTCTATATGCGCTGCTATCTCTTCCCCTTTGTCTTCCTGCAGAAAATGCCCTGCTCCAATGATCTTTATCATCGGGTTTTTGGAAGCTGATGGTATCAGTTTGTTGAAGAATTTATCCAGATGTCCCGTGATAGGGTCACCATCAGAAAATATGATCTGCACTGGTTTATTCCATTCTCCGAGCACCTTCCTTGCTTTTTGCATATAGGGCGTGGCTTCATCGCTTGGCCTGGTCGGCACCAGATGAGGGAATTTGCGTGCAGCTGCTTTGTATGTATTGTCGGGAAATGGGGCGCTGTATGCATCTTTGACCTCAGGTGGCAGTTTTGTTTTGCAGCCCATCTGGATGGTCACTCCTACAGGTTTTTTCATCAGTCCGGCTGACGCCCTGCGCCACATAAAGAAAGCAAAGCCCTTGATCAGTTCTGACAGGCTCCGGATCCCCTGTCCCGACGGCAGGCCAGTATTCATAATGACCAAACGTTTGAACCTGTCAGGGAAACTGGCGGCAAACGGCAAACCGATCAGCCCGCCCCAGTCCTGCACGACGAGTGTGATATCCCTCAGGTCCAGCTTCTCTACAAATGCCCGCAAGGCATCGAAATGAAACTGGTAGGTGCAGTCGTCTTCGCTCACAGGTTTGTCTGATTTGCCGAATCCGAAAAAGTCGAATGCGATCACGCGATAGTTTTTTGATAGTACCGGAAAGAATTTTCTATATAAATAGCTCCAGCTTGGTTCGCCGTGCAAACATAGTATTATCTCACCCTGCCCCTCATCAATGTAATGCAGGCGCCCGCCATTGATCTCCATATAATGTGGGACAAAAGAGTACCCGGGCAAACTATCAAATACTGTATCGGGAGTACGTATAAAACTTACCATAGCGTTTGATTTTGTTCATCAAGGTAAGAGAAAAAATAGAATCCGGGGGCTTTGCTTCTCATCACAACATATACTTTCATTCAAAATTTTTCTTTGTTTCCAAAATTTGCTATATTTGTATCAAATAACAAATAATGCAAATTTTGCATTATACATATAAATTCAAAAATATAATAAGAAAGGAGATATACAATTTATTCTTTTACAAAACATTAGTGTTTTTGACATAGTGGCAGCAGTACTATTAAATATGGATTTTTGAGATGTATAAGTGAAAAAAGTGATGGTGAAAATGGGCAGGAATTCTGACGGGGATTCCTCAATTCTATCATATTAATTTTTTAAGATGCAGAATTTTCGGAATGATGCGTGTGTGAGGATAAAATGACAATGAGCTTTACTGCCTCTTATTGAGCTCGTCCCTGATGCGGGCGGCGCGCTCATAGTCTTCGTGCTCGAGGGCATGAGTGAGGGCATCATTGAGCTCCTCGTCGCTCATGATGGAGTAGTTGGAGCTGGCACTGCCGGGAGGATTGGGTACGGCTGCAGTCAGTTCTTCGATCTTTTTCTCCAGGTCGCTCTCTGATGCCGGTATGCCCTCTGTAGTAGCATCGGCCTCTACGCCTGCTTCTTCGAGGATGTTCTCATTGACATAGATGGGACACTCGAACCTCACTGCCAGTGCGAGCGCATCAGAGGTGCGGCTATCGACCTCACTGGTCTCGATCGAGTTGGAGAAAACAAGGTTGGAGTAAAAAACGCCGTCGAGGAGTTTGCTGATATAGATGTATTGGAGCTCGAGTGCGAAGGTATCGCAGACAGTCTTCATCAGGTCATGCGTGAGCGGACGTGATGGCTTCATATTGTCAAGCGCCACAGCGATGGCCTGCGCTTCAAAGCCCCCTATCACTATGGGCAAACGGCGCGTCCCGTCTACCTCACCCAGTACTACTGCGAAGGAGTGTGACTGTGTGACACTATGCGACAGGGCAATGATCTCTAATTCTATTTTTTTCATTGACGCCGAAATATAAAACTAAATCCCAAAACCCACAGGGCAAAAATTTTAAAGCTTCGGGAAATTGTAATTTCTTTACGCAGAGTTAAAACTTCTGGTTGAAAAGTCCATCTTTTTCTCCATAAATATCATTTGATCAAAAATCCATATGCCTGCACGTTTTGAGTTGAAACATTTTAAGGACCTTACCATTGATGAACTATATGCCATCATGCGGCTGCGACAGCGGGTTTTCGTGCTGGAGCAGAACTGCGCCTTTGTGGACAATGATAACCTCGACCAGCCCTCATGGCATCTGATGTACTATACTGACAATGATTCCCTGGCAGCTTACTGCCGCTTGCTGCCTTTGAATGTGGCATATCCGGGCTATGCGTCCATAGGTCGGGTGGTAAGTGAGCCTGTACTGAGAAAAGACGGCTATGGCAGGCTGCTGATGACAGAAGCGCTGGTCAGATGCAGGCAGCTATTCGGTGGTGCACCGCTCAAAATAGGCGCACAGCTCTATCTAAAGCGCTTCTATGAGTCATATGGTTTCACTGCTATAGGTGAGACCTATATCGAGGATGATATAGTGCATGTACATATGGTGAGAGAATAACGAATAATGAATAATGAAATGCAAGGCATGAGAGGCACTATTCGATATCAAGTACCAAACCGTCATAGGCTATTTTGACATTGGCAGGTAGTGTGCCCTCCATATCAGCATGTTTGCCAAATTGATGGCTGAGATGTGTGAGATAGGTCATTTCGGGTTTGACCTCCTCGACCAGCTGCAGGGCTTCAGCTATTGTGTAGTGAGCGATATGGTCATTAGCCCGCAGTGCGTTTACGATGAGGACCTTTGAGCCTTTGATCTTTTCCTTCTCTGTGTCCGAGATGGTCTTAGCGTCTGTGATATAGGTGAAGTCCTTTATCCTGAATGCTCGCACGGGTAGTTTATAATGCATCACCTCAATAGGTGTGATAGGAATGCCGGCAGCTAGAAAAGGCTCGAGATACACCGTGTGGAATTTGACCTTAGGCGCAAAATCATAGTTGTCATTATTGAAAGCATAAGGATATTGGCCACGTGTCATGCTTTCAGCCCATTCATCACAGTAGATATCGATTACCTTGCCCTGGAGATAGTTGAACGGCCGTATATCATCCAGACCGCCTACATGGTCACGATGCCCGTGTGTGATGAGCAGCGCATCCATGGTCATGACATGGTGGTGAAGCATCTGATAGCGAAAGTCGGGACCTGCATCTATCACGAGCACACGGCCGTCGATCTCGACCATTGCAGCGGTGCGCAGGCGATTGTCTCTTGGGTCAGTAGATGTGCAAACTTCGCAGCTGCAGCCTATCAGTGGCACACCGCTCGAAGTCCCTGTACCGAGAATTGTAACTCTCATAAAGCAAATATAGGATTATCGTATTACCTCACTATTTTCCAATTATTAAAAGCGAAGACCTGCCTGCCGCCATTAAAGTTCTTTTCAATAAAATTCAGGATGCGGTATTTAGGTTTTTCGTGCTTATAGAGTTCTCTGTTAGGGTTTTGATTTCTGCGCCCATAGTCGAGCTGATGCGCCCAGTCAAATTTAGCCATCCAGTCTTTCATTACTTTAGGATGGGTGCCTCTGAATTTGTCCAGCCTGCCCAGCGGCCCATATTGAAACAGGTCCTGTGTGTAGTGCGCTTCGCCACCGTCTTTGCCATGATGCATATCGTGCTGTATGTTGCGCTTCTTGGTCATTAATTCGGGTGGGCGAACCCATCCGTAGTGATAGATCGGCACATCTAGTTCTGCCACATTCATCTTGCGGTCATTGATGCGAAAGGATATAGCGTCCCGGTATGACTCAGCACCGATGCCATTCCTGATCACACGTATCTCATTGGCACACCAGCCGTGGCTGATGACCTCATGCTGATAGTCGCCAAAAAAATGATGGTACCAGATCAGCATGCCTTCGACCTTTTTGTCATCCTGATATTTGGAACATGCAGCTTGTATCTTTGGCAGGTCATCTTCATGGATCACTTCATCGGCCTGCAGGTAGATACACCAGTCACCAGTACACTGCCGGAGGGCGAAGGTCGTCTCCTCACGGAAGACAGCTCCGTCCTTAAAGAGTTTTTCATCCCAGATACGGTGATAGATTTTGACCTTATCAGAACCGATCGACTCTATCTGAGCCAGCGTATCGTCATCATCATCTCCCTCACCGAGTGCCACTATAAACTCATCCACAATAGGCAATAGTGACTCTATACAGGCCCGGATGGGATAGTAGAGCTTGCCGGCATTGCGCACCATGGTGAAACCACTTATCTTCATTATCAGGGGTAAATATAGGAACAGAATTTACAGAAACAGTGAATTTACAGAATGTTGAAGCCCTATCCTGTCATTGATAATTGGAACATTGGAAATTGGCACATTTTTTTGCCTATCTTGGCATTACTAATTATCAGTTTAATGAGATCATCAAAATTATTGACCTTTCTTTTTTTGCTAGCTTCTTTTGGTGCCGGTGCACAATGTATGGCCCCATTTCTGGACCTGACCAAGCAATTTTGGGTATATGACAATGGAGAGAAGAAATTTCTGGAACCTCTCGCCCCCGCATCATTCAAAGTAGGCAGAAACTATGTAGCCTTTGTCAATAGCCAAAGCAGCCGTTTGCGCCTCTATTATGCAGACAAGACCTATACAGTAGTCGAAAATAACGCTGACTATTGGGCCACTGACAACTGGTTCATCTGGAAGAATTATGGCCAGCTGGGCGTGCTTTACAAAAACGAACTTAAGTCTCTGGATAATCTGGTACAGGGTGAGTTTTGGTTTGGAGATAGCATTATCACTTGGGTGACTTCTTTCAATGAGATAAAAGCTTTTTATGCCGGTCAGACCCAGACCATAGAGCCTCTACCTCTCCTACAGAAAACAGGTTCTGACGGCACTACCACTAAATCCAGTGCCAAAATGGGAGACAATATCTTTGCTTATATGGATGGCTCAAGCCAGTTCAAGGTTTTTTATAATGGCGAGGTCATTACACTCGAATCGTATGAGCCGACTATGTATATGGTCGACAGAGACCTGGTCGTATATCTTGACAACATGAATAATTTTAAGTTCTTCTCCAAAGGAAAAAGCTACGAGACCAGCCTTAATAGCCTCACCAAATACTGGACAGGAGAAGGTTATTTCGTATACTACACTCTGGGCCGTCAGCTGGCAGTATGGTATGAAGGCGAAGAGCAAATAATCGCAGAGGACAGGCCCAAAGACCTGCTGATCGTCCAAAACGTTATAGCTTATACTGATAAGTCCAATAATTTCTATGTATGGTATAAAGGCAAAGCTGAGCTGCTCGAAAGGTTTCAACCCCTTTCTGTCAAGGCATACCGGGACTTCGTCGTGTACCAGGACCAGGATGGCAGGCTGAAAGGGTATCTGTTTGGCAAACAGGTACAGATCAGCGACCAGATAGTGACAGACTATAAACTCTATAATGAAACTGTGGAATACTCGCTTCAACCCGGCGACCATACATTCTGGTGCAGAGGCCAGAGCACTACTATTTCAGAATAAAATCTTTCACAATGAGCAAGCAGATCAGATTTTCAGCTATACTCCATGAGGCTACTGTCGGTACCGGCGGAGCATTCGTTTTGTTTCCCTATGATGTGGAGGAGACCTTTGGTATGAAAGGGCGCATACCGATCAAAGCTACAGTAGACGGTGAACCATACAGAGGTTCTCTCGTCAAATACGGTCATCCGCAGCATATATTCCCGGTGCTAAAAGCGATCAGGGAAAAGCTGGGTAAAAGCATCGGTGATACAATAGATGTATCACTGGAGTTGGACACAGAGAAGCGCGAGATAGAAGTACCCAAAGACTTCAAAAAAGCTTTGAAGGAAAATAAACTGGAGGCTGGTTTTAATAAAATGAGCTATACTCATCAGCGTGAATGGATGCTATGGATAGAGGACGCCAAAAAACCAGAGACCAGAGAAAAGAGGATCACTAAAGCAATCGAAAAATTGCATGAGAAAGTAGGTAAATAGGCGACAGGAGCAGATTACGATCTGTTCCTGCGGATGAGCTATATTTTTCCTAGTTTTGAACGCATAATTCAAATGATGAAAAAAAGTATACTCTATCTTCTTGGTCCTTGTTTCTTGATCTTTACATCTACTCATTCTTTTTCTCAAAACTACTATCGCTCTACATCCAATCCGATGTATTGGAAAAACAAAATGCCATTCGCAGGATACTGGCAGCAGGATGTAGCCTACAAGATCAAAGCCAACATCGATGAGACCACTGACATCATAGGCGGCGAGGAGCAACTCGCCTATTTCAACAATTCTCCCGATACATTGTACTTCGTTTACTTCAATTTGTATCAAAATGCCTTTCAACCCGGCTCCTATCTCGATGACCTGCAGCGCCACAATGGCGAGCATGTCAAGTACGGCAAATATGAAAAAGCAAAAGAAGGGATACTCATAGATCAGATGTCATCCGGTGATAAAGCCCTGAAAACACAGCTTGACAATACAGTCATGAAAGTGTTTCTTGACAAACCTCTTGCCCCAAATCAGTCGACCATATTCAATATCAAGTTCCGCACTTTCTTTGATAAAGGCAGTACACGCCGCAGGATGGCAAAATATATGGCATCTGACGGTTCCACACACTACAATGGCTGCCAATGGTACCCAAAGATGTGCGTCTACGACCGCAAGAGCGGATGGAATACTGATCAGCACCTCAACAGAGAATTTTACGGGGACTTTGGTTCATTCGATGTGGAGCTGACCTTTTCATCCAACTATGTAGTTGAGGCCACAGGTGTCCTTCAGAATGAAAAACAAGTGCTGCCTGATACGCTCAAGGCAAAACTACAGATCAGAAATTTCAAGGACAAAAAATGGGACGAGAAAGCATCCATCATCACTCCATACAACAAGGACGAACGTAAGACATGGATCTATCACGCAGACAATGTGCATGACTTTGCATGGACTGCTGACCCAACATATCGTATAGCTGATACTATGTGGAATGGAGTTCGCTGCGTCGGCATCTGCCAAGAGCCTCATGCTTCGGGTTGGCAAAATAGCGCCATCTACTGCGCTAAGATCATCAAATGTTTCTCTCAGGACATGGGCATGTATGAATACCCTAAGATGGTAGTGGCCGATGCTCAGGACGGTATGGAGTACCCGATGCTCACACTAGACGGTGGCCGCAATCCCAGCTATCACAGCCTCCTGGTGCATGAGGTCGGACATAACTGGTTCTACGGTATGCTCGGCAATAATGAAACATACCGTGCTATGATGGATGAAGGTTTCACACAGTTCCTCACTGCTTGGGGTATGGAGCATATAGACGGCGACTCAGTGAAACCCGGTAAGAATAGGAACAAATACGTACAGCATTTCTCAGAGCCATCAGTGGTCCGTGATGGCAATGTATACATAGGCTATCTGCGTGATGCGACGCTCTATAATGACGAGCCGCTCAACACCCATAGCGACATGTTCAACGGAGCATTGGCGCATGGAGGCGGCTATGGACATGTGTATTACAAAACAGCTACCATGCTCTACAATCTCCAGTATGTGCTGGGTGATTCAGTCTTCAAAGCAGCGATGAAACACTATGTGGCGCAATGGAAAATGTGCCATCCATATCCTGAGGACTTCCGCAACTCAGTTATTCAGTTTACCCACATAGACCTAAATTGGTTCTTTGATGAATGGATAGAAACAACTAAGAATATTGATTACAAAATAGCTTCTGTCAAAAAAGGCAAGGACAAAGATCAATACAAGATCAAATTGAAACGTAAAGGCCGTATGCAGATGCCGATTGACCTGCGTGTTGTTTCCAAAAAAGATTCTGCCTATGATTATCTCATTCCAAACACATGGTATGAAAAGGACCTTCACCAAAAACTCGATGCACCTCACACTAAGCCTGAGTTTCAAAGCAGCAGGGACTCTGTGCTGCCTAAGTGGTATGGATGGGACAAGTTACAGCCAACCTATACTGCTACGGTCACAATCCCGGGCGGTGTAAAAAACGTCATCATCGACCCTAGTGGAAGGCTGGCTGACATCAATGACTTTGACAATAGCTGGCGCGACAAGGTCGAAGTCAGATTTGATTCTCACATACTGCCCCCGACCAGTTGGAAGAAATACCGCATATGGATGCGCCCTGACCTGTGGTACAACTCTTACGATGGATTTAAACTAGGCTACAACATCAAAGGAAACTACTTTAACCTGAAGCATAAATTTGATTTTACTATCTGGTTCAATACGCATCTCGCTCAGGATGGCGCTTATCACTATCCTACTGCTGACCTCAAGCAGGCAGGATGGGTGTCATATATGTTCAGCTACTCCACTCCACTCAATAAGGTCATGAAAAATACATCCTTCTACTTTCAGTCGCGCTGGCTCGATGGTTATGAGATGTACAAGTTTGGTATCGTAAATACATTGCCAAAAGGCTTCTCATTGGATATTAATTTGAAAGCATTCACCCGCCCTAAAAGTGTATGGAGCGACTATCTCATCAACCAAACAGAATGGAACACATACTGGGACGGGCCTAATAAGATCAACGCTTCGCTTAATGTGTCAGCCACCTATACGTACAATGTACCAAATGAATCAGGCTATGTCACTGCCCATCTCCGCTCGGCAGCAGAAGGGACAGGCAGCTATAACTATCTTGAGATCATACATGTCGACAGGCAGGCTTTCTGGAAGTTTGATATGCGCACCCGCATCTATGGCCGCATAGGAATGGGTGGCAACCTGCCCAGTGAGTCCGCACTCTACGCCGCAGGAGCTAATGAAGAAGACATGATGGACAATAAGTACATGCGGTCTGCCGGGTTTGCACCGCAGCAATGGAGCGGGTATGGTGCTGATGTTAATCACCTCCAGTATGGCGGTGGGCTTGACCTCAGAGGCTATGCAGGATATGCCATGACCGAAACGGATAAATATGGACAAACTGTTTATGCCTACAAGGGTGCTTCGGGTTTCGCAGTGAATGGCGAGCTGGACTTCAACCGTATCGTACCTGTCAAGAACCAAAAACTCAAAGACCTTTTTGCGCTCAACACTTATCTCTTTGGCGACTTAGGTGCTATCGCTTATACCAATTCACAGAATCAGCAGGAACTATCGCACGTGCGCCTTGATGCCGGAGTGGGTGTGGCATGGACCATCAAGAAGTGGGGCTTCCTGCAGGATATCAAGCCGCTTACATTCCGTTTTGATGTACCGTTTGCCATCTCAAGTACACCATATGGCGACCAGCAGTATGTCAAATTCAGATGGGTATTAGGGATCAGCAGGGCGTTTTAATTTATAATTGATAATGAAATCGTTTATTAACTGAAATCATCAAAAACAACGAAAGGATATTCACTTTATACCCAAAAGCCTTTGGTGCCATTTTAGATTTTTCAGTGTATATATTTCGGCATCTTTAGCCTTTATGTTCTCTTCAAGTTGCTGTATTCTCTTTTCTCTTTCAATTATCTTCAAATTGGACTTGGAAAGGTCTATAGTGACTTGTTGATGCTTCAGTTGTGATTCTGAAATTTGCTTTTTAAAATCCTTACTATTGCTCTCCACCTCAGCAATCCTTGCTGATATTATCTTTATACTATCATTTTGTTCTTCAATCAAAGAAGTTTGACTTTTATTAATTAAATCCAGTTTGCTATTGTTTTCTTTTGATTTTAGTAATTCTTTAAGAATAAAATAGTAAGATCTTTGATATGAATTAAGCCGGAGTGCATATGCAATAAAATACCTTTTGAAGATCGGCAATTCGATATCATTTCTGAATTTTTTCGCTTCAAGAAAATATTCAAAGGCCAATAAGAAATTCGATCCTCTTATTGCATCGCGACTTTTTTTGTAATAAAAATCAGCCTTGCCTTCTGCTAATTGTTGAATGACAAGAGTTTGAGGAGTTTCGTTCTTGGCAAATTCAATCGCATGGGAATTTGCATTTATTGCATTTCTGGTGATTTTCGTTTTTAAATGCAAGCCATTGAAGTTACTACATCGGCTAAGAGCAACATATACTTGCCCATCTTCAAAGGCACTCCCTAAGTCTGCAATTACTTTGCTAAATGTTAAGCCTTGACTTTTATGAACCGTTATGGCCCAGGCAAGTTTCAAGGGGTATTGAGTAAATGTCCCTTTGATTTTTTCATCAATTCGCTTTTCATCGGAATTCCACCTATATTCAATATTGTACCACTCAGCTTTTTCTACCTTTACATTAGTCTCATCATCAAATTCAACTATAATCTCGTTTTCCTTTAGAGATTTGATTCTTCCAATTTTCCCGTTATAATATTTCTTGTACTCTCCCGAGTCGTTTTTTAGAAACATTATTTGTGCACCAATTTTAAGTTTAAGTTCCAATTCCGTAGGCAGAACATAATTTCCTGTAGTATCCTTTGGAAACTCTCCTTGTATTTCACCTGAGTAAGTTATTAAATCAGTCTTTAATTGGCCTAATTTAGTATTGTTTGTTTGATCTACCTTAAAGTTATGAGTAGATAAAATGATATAGTCCTCCTCAATCTTAGGGGAGAATATAGGGTCATATTTCTTATCAAGGATCATTAAGTCTGAATCAAGAACATCATTAATTCGAATTCTATTTAATAGGTTGATAAAGTCAATCTCTGTTTGTCTGTATATCTTTTTTAATTCGAAATGAACGTAATTCTTGTTTTCAATAAGTTCACGCATTATTCTTGAGCTAAAAAAGAACTTGCTTTCATAAAACTTAATTAAAATATCCCATTCCCCTGCAATCGGAGGTAGTTGAAATACATCACCTATTAGTATTACTTGGACTCCCCCAAAAGGCAAATGTGTTTTTTTTCTGAAAACTTTAAGTATTCGATCTATTACATCAAGGGTATCACATCTAACCATTGATACTTCATCAATAATTAGAACTTCCATCGCCTCAATGATTGCCTTTTTCTCGCTGCGATACCTAAAAGTGCTATAAATAGTAGTGTTATCCGTATCACCAAAATCTTTACTTGTCCGTAGTCTTTTATCATTAGGCACAAATGGTCCAAACGGAATTTGAAAGAATGAATTTATTGTAACACCAGTAGCATTAATAGCGGCAATACCAGTTGGTGCTAAAACAATAGTATTTTTATCAGTAATCGATTTTATATTTTTCAAGAAAGTCGTTTTCCCTGTACCTGCCTTTCCCGTTAGATAAATGTTTTTATCAGTATTCTTAACAAATTCTGTAGCCTGATTAAACTCCTCATTTGTTTCATCAAGCTTAATGTCATTTATGAATTTTGTCATAATCCAATATTTCTATTCTGTATAAAATATGTAAATATTAACTCATCAAGCTAATCTCAATTATTCTTAAAGATATTCGCCGACATAGCGGTGGCGAGGTCCTGCGGGGTTAGGTTCACGGCTATGGTAGAGAGTTTATTCATCAGGCCGGGTATCACTACGGACTTATTCTTCCACAGGCCATTGACACCCGCTTTAGCTACAGATTCCGATGTCATATAGAATCTCGCATTCTTCTCCGCCAGCTTATAGATACCTGCACTGGATGAAAACTCACTCTCCGTCGCTCCGGGGCACAAGGCTGTGACATAGACATTCTGCGGCCTGACCTCATATCTGAGCGCACGCGAGAAAGATAACATAAACGACTTAGTCGCAGAATAGATAGCCATATATGGCACTGGTTGAAAAGCCGCCGTGCTCACAGTATTCAATATATATCTGCGCTGGTTGCCGTCAGTACGCTTCAGAAATTCATATGCCATCGTCACCATAGCATCCATATTGAGGTGCATGACCTGCATGTGTTTTTCGATAGGATTATCCATGAATTTGCCATATTGCCCGAACCCGGCATTATTGATCAGGGTATCTACTTTCAGGTTTTGTATCTCCATCCAATCAAACAGCAGTTTTGCTGCATCCTCATCAAGCAGGTCCGTAGCCAGATATTTGACATTGATCTTTCTTCCGGATAGTTCTTTTGCGAGTTTCTCCAGCAGGTCCTCTGAGCGCGCCACCAGTATCAGGTTCCTGCCTTGAGCGGCTAGCTCATAGGCGATAGCCTTGCCGATCCCTTTGCTTGCGCCTGTGATGAGTGAGTATGTCATATCTGTTATTTCCATAAATATAAATAAAAAATAACAGCTGTCCTTTTTGCGATTTTTTGCTTTCTGTCCGGGTGTTAATTTTTTCGATTATACATATAATTAATCCATATTTTCAACTATTGGGTGAATTTTGCTATAAAAGTTAAACAATTATTTACAATATATTTATGCATATAATTATTTAAAAGTTGAAATAAATACATGCATAATTGAAACTACAGAATCTCCCTCTTGGAGCGTCTTGACAAATCACTAATATTCCTATTTTCTCCATTGATTTTACTTTTTGATTGTCTGTGTTATAAAACCCGTCCGATATAGGCCGCCCCTCCAGGGCTATTTATTCGACGGTACGTTTGATCTATAAACAGTTTGCCCTGCTGGGGCTGTTTCGGTAATCCCATCGGGATGGGCTGTTTGTAGCAAAATGTAGTTTAAAATTCCAAAGCTCCATAGGAGCGGTATGTTCGGCGCATTACGACATATTGATAATAAAAAGATTTGCTTCTATATCGGACAGCTAGATTTCTATTATAAAATATGGCCATCGTCAAAATACATTCATCTTTCAGGTACAAATTTAGCAATATTGTGCGAATAATGCAAATTTTAATTCGCAATATTTCATCACTAGTGTCCGGTTAAATTAATAATTCTGTTATGAAATGCTTTATAGATGAAGAAAACAAGTGCTTTTGTAACGGTGACGATTTCAAATGAGTTCATAGTTTAATTATCAAAATATTACAAACCCAAAGCATTGTCCTTTTTGAAAAACTTAATGAAATCAATAGTTTCAAAACTTATCTGACAAAATCAAAAACGAGAAATAAGATCAAATTGACCCAATATAAATTTAATCGGACACTAGTGATATTTCATCTTTCCCAATTTCTTCTTATGTGGAAATACAATTGCAGTACTTTGGTTTTTAGGAGTAATTTAGCCTTCTCAAAATTCACAATAATGAAATTCGGAACTAAAGCCATACATGCCGGAGCAGAGCCGGACCCTACTACTGGTGCCATTATGACGCCTATCTATCAGACCTCTACCTATGTACAGGCCAGTCCTGGAGTCAATAAAGGCTACGCCTATGCACGCGGCAAAAACCCAACCCGTTCGGCGCTGGAGAAAAATATAGCAGCCCTCGAAGACGGCAAGTATTGTCTGTGCTTCTCCTCAGGCATGGGCGCTACTGATGCAGTGATCAAGATACTTCGTCCCGGTGACGAGGTTATTACAGGCGATGACCTCTATGGCGGCTCATACCGAATGTTCACAAAAGTCTTCGCGCCTTATGGCATCAAGTTTCACTTCATCAACATGACTGATACTGATAATATCCGCAAACATGTCAATGCCAACACAAAGCTCATTTGGGCAGAAACACCGACCAATCCCACCATGCAGATCATAGACATCGAGGCATGTGCCAGGATCGCCAAGGAAAATAATATCATACTCGCTGTCGACAATACTTTCGCATCGCCATATCTCCAGAATCCGCTCAATCTGGGGGCAGACATCGTGATGCATTCTGTCACTAAGTACCTCGGAGGCCACAGCGATGTAGTAATGGGTGCTCTCGTAGTGAATGATGAAAAGCTATATGCGGATCTGTCCTTCATTCACAACTCATGCGGCGCTACACCGGGGCCAATGGATTCTTTTCTGGTGATGCGCGGCATCAAAACCCTGCACCTGCGTATGGAGCGACATTGCTTCAATGGAAGAAAGGTGGCCGAGTTTCTCAAAGGCCATCCTCGTATCTCAAAGATATACTGGCCGGGCTTCGAAGACCATCCTAACCATGCTATCGCAATGAGACAGATGCGCGACTACGGTGGCATGATCTCTATCGTATTGCGGGATGCATCGATTGAAGAAACATTCAAGGTCGCATCGTCATTTCATGTTTTCTCACTAGCAGAGTCGCTCGGCGGTGTCGAGTCCCTTATCAATCATCCCGCTACGATGACCCACGCCTCTATTCCTAAAGCAGAACGTGAGCGTGTAGGTGTGGTAGATAACCTCCTGCGGCTATCTGTAGGTGTGGAGGACATTGAGGACCTGATAGAGGATTTGAAGCAGGCATTGAAATAAATGAAAAAGAAAGTCGAAAAAGATAAGGTCTTTGAGCTATTGGAGCAGAAATATAAGGAGTATAACAGGCCTTCTTTTATCGAAAATGATCCTGTCAATATCCCTCACCGTTTCACAAAGAAACAGGACATAGAAATCGCAGGATTCTTTGCTGCTACACTGGGCTGGGGGCAACGGATCACTATCATTCGCAATACAAACCGCCTCATGGAATGGATGGATGAGAGTCCGCATGATTTTATGATCAATCATCAGGAGCAAGACCTGAAAAAATTTCTCGGCTTCAAGCACCGCACTTTTAATGACACCGACCTGCTCTATTTCATTGAGTTCTTCAGATGGTTTTATACCGGGCATGATTCCCTTGAAGAGGCTTTTGTAAAATCCCTTTCTAAGAAATCGCTTCATACAGAGTCGGCGTTAGTTGGCTTTCATGACATCTTTTTTTCTCTCGACGATCATCCGCATCGTACCAAAAAGCACATCCCCACCCCTATCCGAAAGTCTACCTGCAAACGACTGAATATGTACCTCCGCTGGATGGTGCGACATGATAAGTCAAAAGTAGATTTCGGTATCTGGAAAAAAATCAAACCATCACAACTCCTCTGCCCGCTCGATGTGCATGTAGAGAGACATGCGAGAAAGCTAGGCCTCATCACCCGCAAGCAAACTGACTGGCAGACGGTACTCGAACTAACAGAAGCACTCCGGCAGTTTGACCCGACAGATCCCGTGAAATACGACTTTGCGCTATTTGGGATGGGTGTAGAAAAGTATGACATCAATGTTAATGCCTAAATCAGCTTTAAATATTGAAATGTTTTTTTGAAATATTAGAAAGACACATAAGTTAAAACAATCAATGATTTAAAAATATTTTTTTCTATCAATTCGCTTGCTCATGTTATTATTTTGCTAATTTTAGATTAACAAAATAAATCAGACATGAAAAAGATATACCTCGCCTTTTGTCTTGTTTTTCTTTCTTCTGTTATCACCGATCTGAAAGCCCAATGCGCCAATGGCCGGTACCTAAATACCATATTTTCGGCTAATGCAAATGTCACTGACCAGGTCCAGTTTGGTACCGCAACTAAGTATGATGGAACTATCCAAAACCTTACTATGCTTATAGATACTCCGGAAGGAGATAATTTTGCCCACCGTCCTTTGATGATCCTCGCATTTGGAGGTAACTTCACCTCGGGCACAAATCTGAGCCCGGATATGGTACAGATCTGCCAGGCATTTGCCGAGCGCGGATTTGTGACTGCCAGTATCGACTACCGTCTCGGAGTGGCCAATAGCAATGACTCATGTATGTATCAGGCAGTGATCAGGGCCATTCAGGACATGAACGCTGCTATCCGCTTTTTTATGAAAGATGCCTACACCACAAATCAATTCAGAATAGATACTAACCAGATATTCTGTGGAGGAACATCAGCCGGTGCCTTCATAGGTGTCAATAAAGGCTATTTCAAAGAAAGCCTCAGTGATTTTTCACGCCCGATACCTCCTACACTGATATCCGCTATTTTTGAGCTCGGCGGCCCTGAAGGTGGTGATACTGTCAATGCCGGATACACTGACAAAATAAAAGGAATCATCGATCTCTGCGGTGCAGTAGTAGATACTCTCTGGATCCAGCCCGGAGACCCTATCCTGATCGGTGTGCATGGCACAGGAGATAGCACTGTACCATACTACTATGACAGTATAGAAGGCCTGACCAATGTCGACAAAGATTTTTTTGGCGGCGGCAATATCATTCAACGTTTTCATAGCCTTGGTCTTCCGATCGCCAATGACTCTATCCGGACTTTCATCGGTGCGCCTCATGCGCCCTTCGTATTGCCAGTACCATTGGTGCCACCTGCATCTCTCTACATGGATACCACAATATCTGTTTTGGCCAATTACATGTATATTAATATTGTTTGCGACTCCACTCAGGTATCGGGCATCAATGAAATTACCCAGAACAATGTCTATGTCTCCGTCTTTCCCAATCCGTCTGACGGTATCATGAATATCATATCCCATGACCCTAAAGACATGATAGTGGATGTGGTGGATATGGACGGAAGGCTGATAGAAAAGATCGACCTGCCGGCATACTCCAGCCAATCTATGCGGAAAGACAATAACATCAGTGCCGGTATGTACCTCCTGAACTATTACGATGCTACGGGTACGGTCAGAATGAAAACTCAAAAGGTTACTTTCTACTAAAGGTAGCCTTATTTGAGTTTGTCATTATTCAGATGCCTTGTCGCATCCCGCTTTGCTTTTTTGTCGAGGTTCTTTGCCAGTGCATCCGTCAGGTTCACGCCTGTCTGATTGGCAAGGCATAGTAGTACCCATAATACATCTGCCATCTCATCGGCCAGGTCCACCTGCTTGTCAGATTCCTTATAGGATTGCTCTCCATACTTACGCGCCATGATACGCGCCACCTCACCTACTTCTTCCATGAGTATGGCGGTATTGGTCAGCTCGCTGAAGTAGCGTACTCCTGTGGTTTTGATCCATTGGTCGACTGTGTCCTGTGCTTCCTGTATTGTCATATTCTTTTTCTTTTTTCCATTTCTTCTGCTATCCTCTTTGAGTCATAAGCATCCAGCTTCTTCAGGTTTTCTATCACATTGTTATAGCTTACTTCATTTCGGTTCTGGCTTAGTTTACTTGCGGCTTCAATTTTATGGATCACTATTTCTATGCCTACTATACCTCGCAGGTCTTTGTCCAATAGTTCCTTTGGCAATTCATCATAGTCAAGCGGCTTCTCTGCATGGATGGTCTCATAGCGATGCATCATTTTGTGAAGCATGGCTTCGAGTGCCTCACCCTCGATGATCGATACCTTGCCGGATAGATGTACTGCTTTATAATTCCATGTAGGCACATTCTTTTGGTCGTACCATGAGGGTGATACATAGCTATGCGGCCCCATGAATATTGCCAGCACGTCAGGCTGCTCTTTGAAGTTTCTCCACTGAGGATTGGCGCGAGCTATATGGCCATGAAGCTTCCATACTCCTTCTTTATCAATGGCAAGCTCCAAAGGCATATGCGTAGCCCAGGGCAGGCCATCCACTATAGATACCAAGGTGGCAAAGCCGAATTCTTTGACGAGGGCAGCTATCTGATAGAGGTCTTTTTCCTCGTAGTGTTTTGGTACGTACATATTACTCTCTGTTCTTTGAATCAATATTGATCGTCACAGGGCCATCATTTATGAGTGCCACTTTCATATCCGCTCCAAACTCACCTGTGCTCACATTCTTACCGAGTTCTTTCCCAACCAGAAAAATAAATTTCTCATACAGGGGAATGGCCGAGTGAGGTTTTGCCGCATGAATGAACGATGGACGATTGCCTTTTTTTGTCATGGCATGAAGTGTAAACTGCGATACTATAATAATGTCGCCGCTGACATTTAGTACAGACAGGTTCATCAAGTCATTATCATCGGTAAATATCCGCAGGTTTACGATCTTGGCAGCCATCCACTCGAGGTCTTCTGTTGTATCCTCCTCTTCGAACCCCGCCAATACCAATAGTCCTGTACCTATAGACGATTTGACTGTGCCCTCTATAGTGACGCTGGCTTCGGATACTCTTTGGATGGTGACTCTCATAGATTTGATTTACAGATTTACGGAATTACTATTTACAGATTTTTGATTTCGGTCGTTTATCATTTGCATTGCATTGGCACATTGGCATATTAGCAAATTAGCACATTCTCACTCATTCTCCCAGTGCTTATAGTTGGCCTTATAGTCAGCCATGATGGCCAGATAATTGATATACCGTTCCTCTGATACCCTGCCGTCGAGGTATGCCTGCTTGACTGCGCAACCGGGTTCATTGTCATGCATGCAGTTGTTAAATTTGCACTGAGGTATCAGCTCCCGCATCTCTATATAGTAGTGGCTGATCTCTTCAGGCAGGAAATGCATCAGCCCAAACTCTCTGATACCTGGCGTATCGATGATCCGCCCCCCGAATGAGGCATAATGCATCTCCGCATTAGTTGTAGTATGCATGCCTTTGCCGGTCAGCTTCGATACGTTAGTCGTGCGCAGGCCCAGCGAAGGATCGAGTTTATTGAGCAGGGTTGATTTGCCTACCCCGGAGTGACCTGAGATCATCGTGGTCTTATCTCTCAGCAGGTCTTTCATCTGTTCTATCCCCTCACCGGTATAGGTAGAGGTGAAATACACCGGATAGCCTATGCTCTGATAGATCCCTGCCACAAACTCTTGTTTCTTCAGTCCCTTATGATCGAGTATGTCCTGTTTATTAAAAACAATTAGTGTCGGAATATGATAAGCCTCAGCAGTGAGCAGGAACCGGTCGATAAAACCTGTCGAGGTGCGAGGACTGGCCATAGTCACCAGCAGCAGGCACTGGTCGAGGTTGGCGGCAAGTATCTGGCGTGCGCCTTTATGCTTAGGCGACGAGCGGACTATATAGTTTCTGCGTTCGACTATATCTTCGATCATCCAGTCGCTGTCTTCTTTAGTCACGGTGACTATATCTCCGACTGCTACCGGATTATTGTCTTTGGATTCATCCAGACGCATGATGCCCTTCAGTCGGCACTGGACGGTTCCCTCTCCATCTATATGTACTTCGTACCAGCTGCCGGTAGATTTTATTACTGTGCCTGTCATCTGTACAAAGATATTTGTATTTGTGCTATGCCAAACTCTGTGCAATTAATAATTCCGGAAATAGTTTTCGATACGCAAATACACTGCGCAGAGATGTACTAAATTTGTCTTCGAAAGCACAGAAAAATGAAGATGCAAAAATAATTTGCTAAATATATTAGCAAATACAAATTAAATTATACTTTTACCCCCGTAAACAAAAAACAACAATATGGCAAACCCAACTGCTGACGAGAAGAAAGAAAAGATGAAAGCCCTGCAGCTCACTGTAGACAAGCTGGACAAGGCCTATGGCAAAGGCACCGTAATGAAACTCGGTGACTCCCGTATCATTCAGGCTGAGGTAATATCTACCGGCTCGATCGGGCTGGACATTGCACTCGGTATAGGTGGCCTGCCTAAAGGCCGTATAGTAGAGATCTACGGACCGGAATCCTCGGGCAAGACCACACTCGCTATTCAGGCTATTGCCAATGCTCAAAGGATGGGCGGTATAGCAGCTATCATCGATGCGGAGCATGCCTTTGATAAGGAATATGCGATCAAACTCGGGGTCGATGTCAATAACCTGCTGATCTCTCAGCCCGATGATGGCGAGCAGGCACTGGATATAGCAGAGCACCTCATACGCTCAGGAGCTATCGATATCATTGTCATAGACTCGGTAGCTGCGCTCGTACCGCGTGGTGAGCTCGAAGGAGAAATGGGCGAATCCAAGATGGGCCTTCATGCACGCCTTATGTCTCAGGCGCTGCGCAAGCTGACTGGCTCTATCAGCAAGACACACTGCTGTTGCATATTTATCAATCAGCTGCGCGAGAAGATCGGAGTGATGTTTGGCAATCCAGAGGTCACTACTGGTGGAAATGCATTGAAGTTCTATGCATCTGTGCGTCTCGACATACGCCGTATTGGCCAGATCAAGGACAAAGAAGATGTAGTAGGAAATCGCACCAAGGTGAAGGTAGTGAAAAATAAAATGGCGCCGCCGTTCAAGACCACTGAGTTTGACCTCATGTATGGAGAAGGTATCTCAAAGGTCGGTGAGATCATTGACCTCGGTACAGAGCTGGAGATACTTCAAAAGTCAGGTTCATGGTACAGCTATGATGGCACTAAACTCGGACAGGGACGTGAAGGAGTCAAACAAATACTACAGGACAATCCTGAAATGGCTGCTGACATAGAGAGAAGAATACGTGACAAATACAATCAAGGTATCGAAGTGGTCAAAACAGAAATCGTAGAAGAAGAAGACTAAAACTCAATAGGGACAGGTGCTTCAGATGAGTTCTGACACATCTGGCCCTTTACTAAAAGGCTGGTGACTTATGAATATATATGCCGGTGGGATCCATTTCTCATCGGCATTTTATATTAATCACGGCTTGGCGTTCTTAGCATACTCGAGGTCATACTGTGCGCGCATATCCTCTCCTTTGTCCAGGTATAGCTGTGCACGTATGTTGTAATACTCCGGTTTGGTCTGGCCCATCTCTATCACCATACTGATGTGGTAGAGCATGTTGTCCTTATCACCCATTTCTTTATAGATATCATACATTTTGAGGTGTAGCTTCCAGTCATTGTTGTCGTTATAGAGGCTGGCGAGTTTCAGCATCGGCGATACTTCGTCATACTTATGCATCTTAACTTTGATCATCGCCAAATACAGAAAGGCATCTGCATTGGTCTTGACCAGATGTATATAATGAGTCAATAATGCATCAGCAGTGTCGAAGTTATTCATCCGGTAATTGATCACGCCCAGATAGAAGTTCGTCTTATCAATATCATCTTTGAGTTCTCTAGCCTGGTCCAGATATACTTTGGCACCTGCCAGGTCCAGCTCCTCGTATTTATAAACTCCCAGCTCGTAATACGCCTCAGCTATGGGTTTCATTGAGATACACTGTTTGAAGTCTGCTATCGATTTGGCTTTGTCTCCCAGTGCTCTGTATGCCAGCCCGCGATGATAAAAGAAGTAGATCCTGTTTGGGTCTATGCCTATCGCCAGAGTATAGTTCTGTATTGCTACATCATATTGGCCGTTATTGGAAGCACTGAAACCGATCTGAAAAAAGTCATTGGCGGTTTGCGGCATAGCAAGCAGCCTTTCGCTGGCAGCAAGGCTAAACAGTATCAGTAAGAATGCGGCAAATTTTCTCATATCAATAATAGGATACGATAAAGACCGCGTGAATGTTACAAGTCAAACCCTGTAAATCCGGTATTTGTCCGGCCCCGTCTTATTTTCCCTTGGCGTATGACTCAAACAGGCTGCGCCACTCGATCGTGATCACACCTATGATTCCCTCGCGGATGATATTGCTGCTCATCTTTGATACGCCCTCTACCCGCTCGGTAAAGATGATCGGCACCTCGCTGATCTTGAAGCCCAGCCTGCGTGCGGCAAACTTCATCTCGATCTGGAAGGCATAGCCGACGAAACGTATTTTGTCTAAGTCTATGGTTTCCAATACTTTGCGTCTGAAGCAAACAAAACCAGCCGTAGCATCGGATACGCGCAGCCTGGTCACAAAGTTGACATATATAGAAGCACCCTTGGAGATGAATATCCTATCCTTTGGCCAGTTGACGAAGCCGCCACCCTCTACATAGCGGGAACCGACAGCCAGATCAGCGCCATTGACAGCACTGTCATAGAGGCGAATGAGGTCATCAGGATTGTGAGAGAAGTCGCAGTCCATCTCAAAGATATATTCATATGTCCTCTCCAGTGCCCACTTGAACCCTGCTATATAGGCAGTGCCCAGGCCCTGTTTGCCGCTGCGCTGGATCAGATACAACCGTCCCGAAAATTCATTCTGGAGCGTTTTGACGATATCTGCGGTGCCATCAGGCGACCCGTCGTCTATGATCAAAAGGTCAAAAGCTTTTGGCAGCGAAAAAACTTTTCTCACCATCCGCTCTATGTTACCTTTCTCGTTATAAGTCGGTATAATTACAAGGCTGTCTGACATTGGGCGCAAATATAGAGTAATACGACATAGCACAAAATTAAAAGTACCTTAATAATGGAGTACGATATGGGTACTAAGCATATATAATATGGCATTAAATAAGGATATTTGTTCGGTGCTTCACGCGATCAGGACAGCATATGCTATCCAGGCACAATAATCTTTTTTAACAGTTATGGTCCATCAGGCCCTCACGATCATCTATCTATATCTCCCTGCATGCGGGTCATAAAGCTCATACTACTCTATATCTGGACAACATGGTGCATCCTCGTTTTCATCGTGCTATGCCTCATCCTCTTTCCCGTGCTGGTGCTAGCTGTGCTCTCGGGCAGTGAGCGCATCATCCGCCTCGCTCACTATGCACCCACACGGCTGGCGCGTGTGGCGCTCTGTCTCTGGGGCATCAGGCTCGAGATCAGGGGCCAGCATCTCATCGATCCCGATGGTCAGTATGTCTATGTCAGCAATCACCGCTCTCTGCTTGACGCTGTGATAGCAGGAGCAGCCATACCCAACTACCTCAAGTTTCTCGGCAAGGCTGAAATGCTCCAATGGCCCGTACTAGGCTATCTGCTAACTAAGTTCTACGTGCCAGTCCAACGTCAGGATGCTGCAGACCGTGCGCGCAGCATGCAGATCATGGAGGAGAAGATCAGGACAGGCTGCTCGTTTTTCATCTGCCCGGAGAGCACCTGCAATACCACACCTCAGCTCCTCACCCGCTTCTACAATGGCGCCTTTCGGCTCTCGGCCGATACCGGAGTGCCACTCGTGCCACTCACCTTCGTCGGCTCCGGCGACCGATGGCCCCGCGGGCAGGTCATGATACATCCCGGCAGGCTAGTCGTCTACTGGCATGAGCCAATCCCGGCAGCGAACTTTCAAGGAGACAAGCTGGCCGAGGGCCGCGAACGAGTCGAAGCCATCATCCGCGCCGACCTCCTGCACCACTATCCCGCCGGGCACTACTGATATCATGCGCCGTCACGGTGAGCGTAGCCGAACCGCGAACCGCTTCCCCTTGTCGCCCTTCGACTACGCTCAGGGTGACACACCCCGAAAGACTGTCACCCTGAGCATAGCGAAGGGTCTCGGCTGCTCCACTATTCTCTATTAACTATTCGTTATTCTCTACGATCACTTATACATATAAAAAATCCATTTTTGAAACTATTTGGCTAATTTTCATCCAAAACCTAGAACGCACTAAATCAGAACTTAAAACATAATTTATTTTAGTATTCGAAATAGTAATATGCATAATGAATATTTACTCGCTTTTATTGGTTACAGAATTCAAATATGGCAAATTAATCGCACCAACCAAATGTGCGCCTATTGTGGCTTAATATCCCATGCTGCCAGCCACAGCAAGGGTAGAAACGGCCTGATCAAAGAACATTATCTATATCAATAATGCAAATTTAGCATAATTAATTTAAATTGCAAACTACCGGGTGCAAACTCAGGGGGGGTGTTTTCTAATTTGAGCAATATCAATGTTTATCGGTCGGAGAGAAAATGCAGGCAGGCCTGAAAACCAAGCAGCAAGCGGCACAGGGCATACCTGGCAGTATTGATTTTCGAGTTGGTTTTCGCAATAAGAAAAAAGACAGTTTTAGTGGGTTTTACACTCGTTCGAAAATCAATTATTGCACATTTTATTTTTTGATAGCAATGATAGCGACTCTCTATGTCCACGCTCTGCACTATGGCGCAGGAATGCAGGGTGGATCTGCGAGTGGGCTTCCTGTGCCGGGCATAAGAAGGCTATGCATGATTGCGCCATAGAGGGATAATTATCATTTGAGGATATTCTTTAGTTCAACTTGCCTAAATCATTTATTAGTTCATTATGATACTGTTTCAATTGCTTTTTTGATTCTACAACAATCGGATACTGAGTTTCCAATTGTTTTATATACCATTCGAGGTTAATTCTTCTCTCCACAAATTTCTGTTCCGCTTCCAGCTCAGTATATAAATCCGATATACCATATACCTCTTCAAAATATTCTTTCACCTCCTTCTGTATTTTTTCAAGTAGTTTACTTTTTAGATGCTTTGAGGACGCATGTTCAGGTTCCCATTTTTCTAATTCAGAGATTACATTTTGTGTTTTCTCACGGAATAATTTATCCTCAATTGACATCTTTGTTTCTGCATTTTTATTCCACTCGTTTTGCTTTGCTATATAGTTTTGCACCAATTCTGCTATTGAGGTATTAGTCAAGGAATCTAACTCCTTTTTATGTATAGCTATTCCATTTAACATACAATCGGGATTATCAAGATAAATCCTATGTGTCCTTTCAGGTAAAAGGTCGCTTAAAATGGACTCATAATGCAATATCAAATCCTTTGCGCTGTAGCCCTGTTCTTTTATTAACCTGTTTATCATTTTGAGGGGGCTTTACTAACGGTGTATTGTTTTAGAGTTTCGGAACATCTTTTACATAAATCTTTTTTTAACCTCTCTGGCGAAATTACTTTTACATCATCTCCATATGACATAAGCTCCATGATTAAGTCGTATGTCAGAAATAGAAAAAGCTCAATTCTTAGCTCTTGGTTATTATCAATTAGTATTTTTTGAGGCTCATGTAATGGGAGTGTCTTGATATATCTGCCTTGCTCAGGCGTGAATGATAACACTACCTTTTGAGGAGTATCACCTTTTGGTTTTATCACACCATAGCAATCTTTGAAATACTCATGGACATTCCAGGCCGGGTCAGTTTTTTGATATTTTTCTGATTTAATTGAAAAATCGAGAACTCTGTCAAGAGCAAAAACTCTGATATAATCATCAGATAGACTTAGCCCGATCAGGTACCACCTACCCTTAAATTCTTTCAAGGCATATGGTTGAATAAGATGTCTGGAGGGCTTATCTTCATTAAATCTCTGATAATTAACCAAAGCGATATTGCGTTCCTTGATGGCTTGTAATATATCATACATGTATTCTGTTCCGATCGGTTTCCGTTTTTCTAAATGAATGAAATGCGCAATATCTTCAGTCATTTGAAGGGCATTGAATATTTCAAAGTTATCCAGGATGCGGAGGTTTAGATTCGAATTGTCATTATCTGAGATATAATACAGTCGCCTTCTGAAGTCATATTCTATGTCTATTGAATAAAGTGAAAGTATCTCCTGTCTATCACGCTGGAAAGTTCGGATTGAAAATGGAGTGGAATTTTCACCTTGTACCTCAAATCCACATTGCAGGTAGTCCTTTATCTCCTCAAAAGTTGCTTTGCACTTTTGAAGTCGTCTGATAATCAGCAGGTGTCTATATAGGTAACTTCGTTTTGACATCAAAACCTATTTTGGTGGATATTTGATATGGTTATTTATTTTCTTTATCCTTTATTATAAACTTCTTTAAATTGTCAATAATGGCTTGGGCAGCCTCTTCATTATCAGAATGGAAAAATAAATCGCTGCCGGCGTCTGTTTCAAGAGTGAGTATCATCTTATCTTGTATTACATAAAAATTTACTTGTTTCATGACTTCATAATCACTTTTGCTTAAGAGCTGGGCAGTATGTTTTTTTAAAATATCATCCTTGTATTCCTCTTCTATCCATTTTACTGCTGCCTCAAAATCCAGATATACCCAAAAATGTTTGACACTAGGTATCTCACTGAAATAGGCATAATACGCATATAGTGGATTGATCAGATCACCGGGATTTCTGCAATCGAATAAGCCAAACCCATTAACTTTGAGTTGGAGTTCTTTTGCTTTGGTTTCCTTTTCGAGGTTGATCGTGTCGTTTGCAGATGTCATAATGTATGATTGTATTTATGCAGCAAACATAAAAGAACACCAAGACAAATGATGTCGTGGTTCTGGAATCGCAATAAAATCATTTATTGTCTTTTAATTGTTTTACAGCAGATAAAATATCGTTGATATATACCGACCATGTTTTTGCATGCTGGCCAGGGTGATATGCCCAAATATATATTTTTGAATCTTTTATCCAATATTCAATACTTCCACTCTCTGTTTTATAGCCCTCGTTTTCGAGGCCTAAATCATTAAGAAAAAGATTTAATGTACCAGCCCCTATAATTATATTGGGGGCATATACTACTATTTGCTTCAAGAGTATGTCTTTATGCTTTTTATATGCATTATCAATGTTCGTATAATTTGTGGTTTTCTCAGCTGGCATTTTTTGAACATTGATATATGCTATTTTCTTTAGAGCATTCATCATATTGTGATCATTGCTAATCCAATCCATATCAGAATAATTTGCTTTATTATTTTGAAGTGCATAACTTACATATACTATTGGTTGCCATGTACCCTTAGAACTATGTAATACAAATTGCTCTGGTATCCTATCAATTTCTCCTGTCAATGACCACCCTCCTCCGGTATTATCCCCTTCATCATAAGGTTCTTTTAGTATCCACATTATCTTATTTTCTGATTTATAGTATTCTAAAACGTTTACCAAGCCATCAGATATAAGCTCTCGATTATCAGTTTCATATTTTTTATAGTACGATTTGATATATTCATCAAGTTCATCAACTTCTTTTTGAAAATCGGCAAAATTTGTTCGCATAACTTTTGTTTTAGACGTAATTAAAAAGGATGTAATGCAAATCTATCAATATACCACGCCAAAGTATGACGTAGTGGTAAATATTATTTCATTCGTGCCCCGTTATCCGTAGCTTAAAATAAAACAGATGCTGTCCGTAGATAGGCGGGCTGGCCTGCGGGTGGGTTTCTACGGACCTACCCAATACAAAAGATTCCTACGGAATGACAAAAAGGGCGGCGCACGTGCATTTCTGTAGAGACGCAAAATCTTGCGTCTCTACCCCACGGTCATAATGTCTCAGTCTGATTGCGGGATGCAGGGCGGCGAAACGGACCTGCTACTCAGAGCGATGCCATCCCTTCGAGGGATGGCATCGCTAAACAACCCTATTTCGTTAAAAAATTTGCTAAAAAGCCCCTTTCACCCTCAGAGATACGGAGTCAGCGCCTCATCGGCTTTGTGTACCCGCCAAATTGCCTATATTTGCCGACTTTGCTGAAAGTGTTAAATTCAGATTTTAAGTAGGCGAAAGGAAAATATTTTGACCAAAAGGCGTTTAAAGCACAGCCCGAAATGAGCTTAAAAGAATCGATCGACCTCTCCAAACTACCCAATCATGTAGCCATCATCATGGATGGCAACGGGCGTTGGGCTAAGGAACGTGGCAAGAACAGGCTCTTCGGACATACTAACGGGGTCAAGTCAGTACGTGAGACGGCGGAGGGCTGCGCAGAGCTGGGGATCAAATACCTCACGCTGTATGCCTTCTCTACTGAGAACTGGAACAGGCCCATACTCGAGGTGACAGGGCTCATGGACCTGCTGCTCAGGACGATCATGGCAGAGGTGAAAACCCTGCAGGACAATAATATCAGGCTGCGCACCATAGGTGATATCGACGCCCTGCCCGGCAATACGGCCAGAGAGCTGCGCGTAGCAATGGAGCAGACAGCAGGCAATACGCGCATGGACATGATACTGGCGCTCAACTATAGCGGCAAGGCCGACATAGTGCAGGCTACCAGGACGATAGCAGAAGATGTGAAAGCGGGCAAAATAAGGCCCGGTGATATAAATGATAAAATGGTGAACGATCATCTCTATACGGCGGGTATTCCCGATCCGGAGCTGATGATCAGGACGAGCGGTGAGCAGCGTATCAGCAACTTCCTCTTGTGGCAGTTGGCCTATACGGAGTTCTATTTTACGGAGAAGTTCTGGCCGGATTTTGATCGTGAGGAGCTGTATCAGGCCATCCTCACCTATCAGGCCAGAGAGCGTAGGTTTGGCAAAACGACAGAGCAGATACAGGGGCAGTAGGATATAAGGCAAATTATCAAGTTAGACTTAAGTAAAGCAAACAAGTGAAGCAAAGCAACTCAGTGTTACATAAATTCGGTTTTTTCAGGCTTGGGGTTTTCCTCCGCTTCCTTTTATTCGGTTTGCTGACCATATCTGCTGTGTATCTCCGCGCACAGGACTCCACCACTCTCGTAGTAGACTATACCAAGCCCAAAGAATATACCATAGCCAATATCAAAGTCACCGGTACCGAAAATGATAAGACCATCCTCATATCACTCTCCGGCCTCAGGCAGGGTCAGAAGATCAAAATACCCGGCGAGGACATCCCGAAAGCGATCAAGAACCTCTGGAAGCAAAAGCTATTTACCGATGTATCCATCAATGTAGACAAGATCGTAGGCGAACAGGTGTTTCTGATGATCGTGGTGTCCGAGCGCCCGCATATCAAGGGCTACAGTATCATCGGTGTGAAAAAATCTGATGCCGACGACATCCACAAAAAGATAGACCTCCGCACAGGTGAGATATTCACTGACAATAAAAGGCTCAAAGCGATCGAGGTCATCAAAAACTACTACATCGAAAAAGGCTTCCTGAATGTCAAAGCAGATGCCAAAGTCTCAAAAGACTCGGTCCTGAAGCGCACCATCAATGTAAAATTTTATGTAGACAAAGGTGAGCCTGTCAAGATCCGCGCTATCAACTTCACGGGTAATAAGGTCTTTAGCGAGCCAATGCTCAGACAAAAAATGAAAGAGACCAAAGAGCGGGTCAAGTTTGATATGGACAGCATCCTGCAGTTTCGCAAGAACCTGAAGAAGTATGGCTACCATCACAAATGGTACGAAATACCGGGCAGCCTGACACCTACAGAGTGGTATCACTATCTGGAGCATTATATCAACATGAATATCTTCAAGGCGTCGAAGTTCAAACGCAAGGAGTATGAAGATGACAAAAAGGCCGTCATTGATTTTTACAATACAAAAGGCTATCGTGATGCCCGCCTCACATTTGACACTGTATACAAACAGGACCCGACCAATCTCATCATCAATATCACAGTAGATGAAGGCAGGAAATACTATTTCCGCAATTTCTACTTCAATGGCAATACAAAATATCCTGACTCACTCCTATCCAAGATACTCAACATACATCGCGGTGAGGTATACAACAGCAAAGCACTTGAAGAAAAACTTTTCTCCAATCCAAACGGCGGTGATGTGAGCTCCCTCTATATGAATGACGGGTACCTGTTCTTTAATATCCAACCAATGGAAGTAAAGGTCGATGGCGACTCCATAGACATAGAGCTCAGGATCAGCGAAGGACCTCAGGCTACGATCAATGAGGTACGTATCATCGGCAATACCAAAACTAATGAACGAGTCATCAGGCGAGAGCTCAGGACACTGCCGGGCAATAAGTTTAGCCGTGAAGACCTCATACGCTCACAGAGACAGATCATAGCCCTCGGATATTTCGATCCGCAGCAGCTGGATGTGGTCCCCATACCAAACGCCGAGAATGGTACGGTCGATATAGAATACCGTGTCACGGAGAAACCTTCTGACCAACTCGAGCTCTCTGCAGGATACGGCGGTACGACAGTGGGCCTCACAGGTACGCTGGGTGTGACTTTCACGAACTTCTCGCTGCGTAACATCATCGACAAAAAAGCGTGGAATCCGCTGCCTACCGGCGATGGACAGAGGTTCAGTATCAGGGTGCAGTCAGGCGGCAAAACGAGCCAGTTCTTTACTGCCTCATTCACAGAGCCATGGCTCGGCGGCAAAAAGCCTAACTCCTTGTCTTTTGCTTTCAACAGAACAGATATCGTCTCATTTGCCAATGGCCTGACCAATCCTTCTACAGGTCATTATTATTCTACCGGTGGTACCGTATCATGGGCGACCAGATTGAAGAAGCCTGATGACTATTTCACTTTTGAGACAGCAATTACTTATGCTTATTATCAGATCAATAACTCGTCCTACCTGCCGATATTCAATACAGGTACGGGTAATGGGGATGGAGTCGCTCATAACCTGAACTTATCGCTTATACTTAGCCGGAATTCATTGGATCAGGTACTATATCCTAAGCATGGGTCCAGCTTTATGATCTCAGCGCAGGGTACTTTGCCATATTCACTTATGTTGCCAAGCCTGCGCAAACTTAACTATCAGAATGACTCACTATCTCCAGAGGTCAAGTATAGACTGGTTGAGTTCTTTAAGATCAAATTCTTTGCTGACTGGTACACTACCATATATCAAAACCTTGTATTCCGTGCTTCTGCCAAACTGGGTTTCCTCGGTACATACAACCAGCAACTGGGGGTTTCACCGTTCGAGCGTTTCGAAGTGGGCGGAGATGGTATCAGCACCTTCAATATATTGGGTAAAGAGATCGTGCGTCTGCGCGGGTATGACATCATCAGTCCGACCTCGCCACCGGCTACTATTGCCGGTGCTACAATATTCAATAAGTATACCGCAGAGCTGCGATACCCTATATCGCTCAACCCTTCTGCCACGATATTCCTACTCGTGTTTATGGAGGGTGGCAATACCTGGCAGGATATAAGCGACTACAGGCCATACCAGCTGGACAAATCGGTCGGTCTGGGTATACGTGTGTTCCTGCCTATGTTCGGGCTTCTCGGTCTGGATTATGGCTTCCCGCTGGACCATGTGATCTACAGCAATGGTAGTGCATCTAATCCTAATGGAAAGGTCAACATCATATTAGGCCAGGAGCCGGAATAAGGCCCTGCTGGGCACTATATCGATCAGGTCGTAAAATAAATGCCAATGGATTTAGATTTCGAAAAAGAGATAGTGCTCGAAAGTGAAAGAGTGCTCATACGGCCGCTGGTATCAAATGATTTTGATCATTTGCTCTATGTAGCTACCGAAGATAAAAACCTGAATCAGTTTTCACCTGTACAAATTTATTCGCCTGAGCTACTAGCCCTGTATATAGAAAATGGGCTAAAGGAAAGACACATGGGCCTCCGCTATCCTTTTATCATATTTGATAAGCAGCTTGATGCCTATGCAGGATGCACCAGTTTCCTCAATATATCTAATAAAGATAAGCGTCTGGAGATAGGCTCGACATGGATCGGCAACAGGTTTCAAAAAACGGGGCTCAATCGCAATTGCAAATTTCTCCTGATGTCTTATGCTTTTGACCAGCTGGACTTCGAGCGCGTAGAGCTCAAGACCGACGAGAGAAACCTCAAGTCGAGGGCTGCTATCGAAAAGATAGGAGGCAAACAGGAAGGGATACTCCGCAGCCATACTGTGATGAGTGATGGCTTCAGAAGAAATACAGTATACTATGGCATCTTGTCTGATGAGTGGAGAGAGCTTAAGCAAAAACTTAAATAAGATTATATTTAGGTTTTCACCCGGCAGGCAATAAACCAGACAGATCGCGATATGCTTTTCAACTCCATCGAGTTTCTCATATTCTTTCCACTAGTGACGGCTATTTATTTTTTGGTACCGCATCGTTTCCGGTGGATCCATCTGCTCGCTGCCAGCTGTGTCTTTTATATGTTCTTTATCCCGGTCTATATTTTCATTCTCATCTTCACGATCGTTATCGATTATATAGCGGGGATCATGATCGAAAACGCCGAGGGTACACGACGAAAGATGTTTCTGGCAATGAGCATCATCGCAAACATAGGCGTGCTGGCTGTTTTCAAGTATTTTAATTTTTTCACCTCAAATGTCAATGAACTGCTCGCAGGTTTTCATATGACCGGTCACAGCCTTCCGCTGCTGAAGATCATCCTGCCGATCGGGCTGTCATTTCATACTTTTCAGGCGATGAGCTACACCATAGAGGTCTATCGCAGGCATCAGAAAGCAGAGCGCCATTTTGGGATATATAGCTTGTATGTCATGTTCTACCCGCAGCTCGTGGCGGGACCTATCGAGCGCCCGCAGAATCTTCTGCCGCAGTTTCGGACTGAGCACTTTTTTGATTATGACAAAGTGACCAGCGGGTTGCGTCTGATGGCATGGGGCATGTTTAAGAAGGTGGTCATTGCCGACCGTCTGGCCATCATAGTCAATGGTGTATATGACCATCCGCAGGACCATCATGGTATCTCAGTGCTTATCGCCATGTTATTTTTCAGCATCCAGATCTATTGTGATTTTTCGGGCTACTCTGATATAGCCATTGGCAGCGCACGCGTCATGGGCTTCACACTTATGCGAAATTTCCGCACTCCGTATTTCAGCAAAAATATTGCTGAGTTCTGGAAGCGCTGGCATATATCGCTCTCGACCTGGTTCAGAGATTATCTGTATATCTCTCTCGGTGGCAATCGCATGAGCCGCTGGCGCTCCTATCTCAATCAGTTTATCGTATTTATCGTGAGTGGCTTCTGGCACGGTGCCAACTGGACCTTCATCATTTGGGGTGGACTGCATGGCACCTTTGTCATTCTGGCACGTATAGCCGAACCGGCCCGCAAAAGAATTAGAGCGCTCATAGGAGTAAATACAGAGGCCTATTGGTTCAGGGGATATGAAATTATTACCACCTTCATACTTGTCACTATTGCATGGGTTTTCTTCAGGGCCGATTCATTCAGGACAGCACTGAGTATGTTTGTCTATCTACGTCATGGACTTAAAGCCGACATCTCGGCCATGGTCCATACCCGGAGGGTACTTGATGTCATCGGTTTCTTTCAGGGTATCGATCCGCTGGACTGGGCGGTCATAATAGTTTCTGTCGGGGTGCTGTTTGCAGTAGACTGGATGCAGTTTCGCATGAGTGTGAATGAATGGCTGGTCAAACGAAATGTGTTTTTCAGATGGGCGATTTATTTTGGTATCGTTTATTTCATTTTGTTTTTGGGTAAATTTGAATCACAGCAATTCATTTATTTTCAGTTTTAGATCATGGATCAGAAGATCACTATACGCCCTGTCACACCGGCCGACAATGCTGCTATCGCTCATATCATCCGCACTACACTGCTTGAATTTGGAGCAGCCAGGCCGGGTACTGTGTATTATGATGAAAGTACAGACAGGCTAAGTGAGATTTTTAGCGCATCAGGCAGTGTATATTATATAGCCGAGCAGGAAGGAGTGATACTGGGTGGTGCGGGCATCTATCCGACAGATGGACTCGGAACTGCCACCTGCGAGCTGGTCAAAATGTACCTCCTGCCACATGTCCGTGGGATGGGATTGGGTCGCATGCTGATGGAGATGTGCATTAGCTTTGCTATTGCTGCCGGCTATGAACAGATATATCTGGAGACCATGCCGGAACTGAGTCAGGCCATTGGTCTTTATGAAAAAGTCGGGTTCGAGAGGCTATCAAAACCGCTCGGGGCCAGCGGGCACTTTGGCTGTGGTATATGGATGAAGATGAAAGTAAAAAAGTGATCTGGAAATCTGATAATCGGAAATCGGTAATACAAAACAACTTGTAGACTGACCGATTCACTGATTTCTCAGTTCCCCCGATTCCCTGTTTCCCTGAATTCCTCATCCACTCTATACTTCACTTAAAGCTATCATAGCTCACGACCCGGCAGTCCGGGTAGATCTTTCTCAGTTCATATCTTAGCTGCTCAGCCTCTTCCTGAGTGATGAAGTTGCCCACGAATATCCTGTACAGGCTTCCTTTCATCAGTTTGACAGTTTGGATAAAGGCCGTCGCATTGTACTTGGTCCTTAGCTCTTTGGATACGATGAAGGCCAGTTTGGGATCGTCAAAACTGCCCAGCTTGACCCCGTATCCCATTTTGACAGTGCTGTCTACCGGGTTAACCACATAGAATCGGTCGTCCGGCTGATCCTCAGTGAAGGTATCACGTACCTGTACCACTGGGTTTTCGATCACTTCAAAGGCCACCTTGGCAAAGCCATTTGAGATGAGGCCCAGCTGAACTGCGGCAGCCTTAGACAAGTCGAGTACCCTGTTTCTGACATAGGGGCCGCGATCATTTACCCTGACTATCACAGACTTGTCATTCTCCAGATTGGTCACCCGGATCATGGTGCCTATAGGGAGTGATTTGTGGGCCGCAGTCAGTTTATTGGGGTCATACCTTTCGCCACTGGCGGTCACCTTGCCGGTGAAATAGTCATGATAGTAAGAGGCCACCCCCAGCTCCTGTGCATAGGAGCTGAAACATAAAAAACAGAATATCAATATGTTAATTGCATTTTTCAGCAGTTCGGACCTTTCGTGAATAAAAGATATACATCAAGATATAAATAAAGCCCTATCTGTAGAAATTTAATTTTCAAAGCATGTGTATAAAGCGGGCTTATTTGCTTTTTGTGATTATTGAATACAAATATAGCAAATAATCCCGAACATACAAATCCGGGCCCATCCGGCTGGCTATCACTCCACTACGAGTTTACCCTGCTGGACAGTAGCGCCCTGATCGCTGACCCTATAGAAATACACCCCCGCCGCCCTGCCAGAGAGATCGACAGCGGCTGTTCCACCCTTCTCCAAGGGAGAAAGGCCGGGCATGAGGATATTCTGCCCCATCATATCATACACCTCTATGGTGCTACCCTCTGTCACCCCACTGAAGTAAAAACTCCCCGTCGAAGGATTGGGATAGACGGTGATTTTGTCAGCTGTATTTGTGACAGGGGAGATGCCTGAAGGATAGTAGGTCAGTTTTCCCACAAAAATATCTCCTGTTGATTGATTATTCAGCATAATGCCTCCTAGATCAAGTGTAGGACTTGTGGATGTCCCTCCGGCATATATATTACCTTTTGTATCTGCACTAATGAAGACGCTTTCAGTACCTGATCCACCGGCACTGATAGCCCATTTACTATTACCCGAAGTGTCATATTTAGCTATGAAAATATTCTGCTGGCCAGCACTGATTAAATTTGATCCATTAAATGTAATTGTATCAACGAATGTACCATCGAGATAGATCCCTCCGTTACTATCTGAAGTAATATTTGATACATTGATATTGGTATAAAGATTAACTGCTCCCCCATCTGTCTTGGCCCATGCCAGATTGCCTGAAGAATCGTATTTCGCAATAAATACCCCGCCATTAATATTGTTTAAGGTATCAGTTCCTAAAACCAACTCATTTGCAAGGCCTGCAACACCATAAGGGATTACTCCCCCGATAAAAGAATTTCCGTTTGCATCAGTACATATACTAAGGTTAGTACCTACACAATTCCATCCCCCATATAGAGTATTTGCCCATATTAAACTTCCTGATGGGCCAAATTGGCAAAGGTAATATGATAATTGATCTGGAAAACCGCCATATGTAGCAGATCCCCAAGTGCCACTATTGGCACCAGACACATAAATATTGCCAACTGCATCAGTAGATATGCCATTGGAGGTGCTTACATCATCACGCTGTCCCGATTCAGCCCATATGACATTTCCGGAAGCATCATATTTTACAAGAAAATTGAAAAAAAATAGGCCTGAAGAGCCTGATAGGACATGACCATCAAAAACGACACTGTCAGACCAAATATATCGTCCAGCGATGATCACATTTCCATTTATATCACAAATCATATTAGTGGGTTTAGTGCTATTACCATGTCCTGGGTTAGGATAGCTCTTGTTTTGTTTTGCCCACATCATATTACCTGACACATCGTACTTTATAATAAAGAAGTTATTTGAAAAAATTGAGTCATTGGTGAGCGTATCACCTGCGATGATCATAGTTCCACCATAAGAACCACATACATAAACATTTCCATTAGCATCCGAGGCGACCGTAGCAGCATAACTTGCTCCACTTGAAGGAGCAGTTTTCGCCCATTGTATATTACCTGTCGAGTCATATTTGACTATGAGGATTTGACTGGTACCTGGATAAGGATTGGTCAATGTCGTATTACTAAATGTCACCGAAGCAGCACTGAACGCACCGACAGTATAGGAGTTTCTATGAAAATCGGTACAGATTTGATTTGCTAAATTATTACCGGTATTGCCATCTCCCTTCGCCCATTGCCAGTAGGGCGCCTGAGCGGTAATGGTGTGGCTGAAAAATCCCAATAACAAAATAAAAGCGAGTCTAAGTATTTTCATATGTTTTTGATTTGAAGCGCTAAAATATAAAAATCTGAAGTTTGTCGTCTTTTCCCTACTATTGTTAAGAAACATGAATATTCATGCCTATTTTTTACTTTAGCCTTCTAATGGACTCATACTATTACATTAAAATCAAACTATAATATGAAAAAGGTATTGTTTATGCTCGCTGCCCTGCTGATGATGGGTACAGCCTCTCAGGCGCAGAAGTTTTGCTATGTGGATATGGAGCTGATCCTTAGCAAGATACCTGCCTACGCAGATGCACAGCGCGAACTCGACAAGGTTTCGGCGGGCTATCAGAAAGAGATTGAGAACAAACGCAAGGCAGTGGATGATATGTTCAAGCAGTACCAGTCCGAGCAGGTGCTGATGACCGACCAGATCAAACAGCAGAAAATGAAAGACATAGAAACAGCCGAGAAAGAAGTCAAAGACCTCCAGAAGAAGAAATTCGGCCCTGACGGCGAGCTTTTTCAGAAACGTAAGGAGCTCATCAAACCTATACAGGACAAGGTATACGACGAGATACAGAAATACGCCCAGGCCAAAGGCTACGATGTCATCTTTGACAAATCAAGCGGAGCGACCATGCTCTATGCAGCCGACAAACTCAACAAAAGCGACGACATCCTGTTTAACATGGGCGTCCAGAAGAAATAACACAGTTTTGTGAACTTATCCTAACGGCAGGCTCTTTTCTTTATGATAATGAGCCTTTTTATATATTCGCAGTCCCTTTATTAATCATAAAAAAACATCAATGAGAAAATTAATAGTGGCGATAGCAGCCATTTTCACTTTCACATCACTGTCTGCCCAGCAGAAAGTAGGCCATCTCAACTCGTCTGAGATCCTTCAGGCCATGCCGGAGTATAAGACCATGTCTGATGCGGTGGATAAGAAGAAACAGGAGTATGCTAAGATCATGGAGTCTATGTATGCGGAATATGAAAAGAAATCTAAAGAAGTACAGGAAGGCGGTGATAAAATGACACAGGCCGTACTCGATCTGAAAGTACAGGAGATCAAAGACCTCGAAAAAAGGATACAGGACTTCGAGCAAAAAGCACAACAGGACCTTCAGAAATATGCCGAAGAGCTCATGAAACCCCTTCAGGAAAAATATATGAAAGGTGTCAAAGAGGTAGCTAAAGAACAAGGCTACTCATATATACTCGACCTGGCAGCAGGTGGTGTGGTATATTCTCCTGAGACAGGCTATGACATCACTCAGGCTGTCAAGACCAAGATAGGCGCGACAATGCCGGTGCCTGATCCGAGCATGAAGTCATCTGCCAGCCCTGCAGGAAAATAATTTATATCTAATACACCTTTAATAAACCAAACTTGAAAAAACTAATCATTGTCATTGCAGCAATAATTGCAACAAACACATCTTTTGCACAACAGAAGATAGGCTACCTCAACTCAACTGAGATCATGCAGGCTATGCCGGAGTATAAAACGATGGCTGACGCAGTCGATAAGAAGAAGGCTGAGTATACCAAAATGATGGAAAGCATGTACACCGAGTACGATAAGAAAACAAAAGAACTTCAAGCCAATCCTAATATGGACAAGCCTCTTCAGGACAGCAAAGTACAGGAACTGAAGGACCTCGAGAAAAGGATGAATGATTTTCAGCAAAAAGCTCAGGGCGACCTGCAGACATATGCTCAGGAGATCGCTAAACCGCTTCAGGCTAAATTTCAAAGTGCTGTAAAGGAAATCTCCAAAGAGCAGGGCTTCTCATATGTACTGGACCTCGCTGCAAACAATGTGGTCTACTATCCTGAAACAGGCGGATACGATCTGTCTCCTGCTGTCAAAGCTAAACTCGGTGCTAATATGGCACCTCCGATGAAGCCAATGTCAGGTAAATAATATCCAAAACATTATATAATTTCGACAGGAGCAAGAGATTGCTCCTGTTTTGTTTTTAAGATAATTGTACTTTTAGCCCTCAAAGGGTTTGGAACCCTTTGAGGGCTTTTAAATATAGTGGATGTCTAATCATACACATCGTCCCATAGGGGTTTTTGATTCCGGTATAGGCGGGCTCACGGTCGCACACGCCATCTCTCGGCTCATGCCCCAGGAGCAGATCATCTATTTCGGCGATACAGCCCATATGCCCTATGGCGACAAGTCCAAAGACCTCATTCGTTCATACGCTTCAGACATCACCAATTTCCTTCTTCACAAAATGCACTGCAAGTGTATCGTCATAGCCTGCAATACAGCTTCTGCCGCTGCCTATGAGAACCTGCGCGACAACTACAAAGGCAGTGTGCCGATCTTTAATGTCATCGATCCTATCATAGAGTCGGTCATAGCTGACGATAGCATCAAACATGTCGGAATCATCGCTACCAAGACCACCATCCTCTCAGGTGTCTATCAGGAAAAACTTTCCCGCCGCAAGCCGTCGCTGAAATATTCTGCGCTGGCAACACCACTGCTCGCGCCTATGATCGAGGAGGGTTTTTATAATAATATCAGCAAGACTGTCATTCACAATTACCTCGAGCAACCCGAACTGAAAGGTATTGACGCCCTCATCCTCGGCTGTACGCATTATGTGATGATCAAAAAGGAAATAAATGATTTCTACGGCGGCAAGGTGAAACTGTTTGACTCGACAGATATCGTGGCTGATAAACTCAAAGCAATTCTCTACATAGAAAATCTGCTCACCGATAAACCCCTTGGCGAAAATCTATTCTATGTGTCAGATTATACAGAATCTTTCGAGCAGGCGGCAAAAGCCTTCTACGGCACAGCAGTCCAACTCAAACAGCAGAGTATTTAAAACTTTATTCCCCTCATAAAATCCACCGTCACCTGTATATCATCATACAGCACGCGGTCCTTGTCATAGTGAGATACTACTTTCCGATAGTCAGCGCGTATCTTTTCTATCAGCGGAGAACTCTTCAACGGCTTGCGAAAATCCAAGGCCTGCATCGCCGTCATAAATTCTATCGCGAGTACCTTCTCGATATTGTAAACGATCTTGTAGGTCTTGACTGCTGCATTGGCACCCATACTGACATGATCTTCCTGTCCGTCAGATGAGGTGATAGTGTCTACAGATGCCGGAGTGGCGAGTTGTTTATTCATTGATACAATAGAGGCTGCAGTATATTGTGGTATCATCAGGCCGGAGTTCAGGCCGGAATCTGCCACGAGAAATTTCGGTAGCCCGCGTTTGCCCGATATGAGCTGGAAAGTCCTGCGCTCGGAGATGCTCGCCAGTTCTGCCATTGCTATACCCAGATAGTCCAATGAGATAGCTAACGGCTCACCGTGAAAATTACCACCACTCACTATCAGGTCATGCTCCTCGAATATCAGCGGATTGTCTGTCACTGCATTGATCTCACATTCGAATACCTGCTTGACCTGTGAGATAGCGAACTTCACCGCACCATGTACCTGTGGCACACAGCGGAAACTGTACGGGTCCTGCACATTGTTTTTAGCTTGCTTAGCTATCTCACTGTCTTTGAGAAATTCCAACACTTGTGCGGCTGATTCTACCTGTCCTTTATGATTGCGCACGCGCTGTATCTCGGGATGAAAAGGTGCTATCTGTGCATCGAATGCATCTACAGAGATGGCAGCGGTCAGGTCTGCCAGTCGCTCAACACGCTCAGCCTCCATGATCGAGTAGCATCCCCATGCACTCATGAACTGCGTACCATTGAGCAATGCGAGGCCTTCCTTGGCTTTTAGTTTGATAGGTGAAAGACCTGCTTCTTTCAGTACACCTGCGCTATCTCTTTTTTCTCCTTTATATCGCACGCTGCCCATGCCGATGAGTGGCAGGCTGAGATGCGCGAGTGGTGCGAGATCACCTGATGCGCCCAGCGAGCCGACTTCCCATATCACCGGATATATATCGCGGTTGTATAGCTCCATGAGTTGCTGTACGGTCTCGATAGAGATGCCTGAATATCCCAGCGAGAGGCCTTTGAGTTTGAGAAGGACCATCAGCTTGACTACTTCATGCTTGACCTCATCGCCCATACCACAGGCATGGCTCATTACGAGGTTTTCTTGTAGTTGCTCCAGTTGGTCATTTGGTATCTCCACATCACATAGGGCTCCAAAGCCTGTATTGATACCGTAGTAGCGTGCATTTGGCTCTGCTATTTTCTTTTCGAGGAATGCACGATTAGAATTTATTTTCTTCTTCGCCGCTTCAGACAGTTCTATCTTCATATCAGAAGAAAGAAATTTCCTCAGATCATCTAGTGTCAGGTCTTTATCTGTAATGGTAAATGTGCTCATAAACCTCACCCTGCCCTCTCCAAAGGAGAGGGTTAATACAGGGTATTTATTTTTTTAGTTTGGAAATAATCTCTTCTATCGTAAGTTTCTCTTGCTCGCCGGTCGCCATGTTTTTGAGACTCAGTTTGCCACTCGCCATTTCATCGCCGCCTATCACTATGACGAATGGTATCTTTTTGTCATTGGCATAGTTCATCTGCTTGTCCAATTTCTTTCTACCGGGGTAGATCTCAGAAGCAATATCAGCAGCGCGAACCTTCTGCAATTGCTCGAAAGCATATGACTCGCTCAAATCATCGAAGTGTACGAAAAGCACTTTAGTAGTTTCTCCTAGCTCAGCAGGGAAAAGTTTCAACTCCTCCATTACATCATAGATACGCTCGATACCAAATGAAATGCCCACTCCGCTCATATCCCGTCCACCGAACATCTCAGTGAGATTGTCATAGCGTCCACCACCACCGAGTGAGCCCATTTGTATACCGATTGGCTTGACTTCCCAAATTGTTCCTGTATAGTAACCAATACCACGCGCGAGGTATGGATTAAAAATTACATCCTCTCCAAACTTAAAATGCTTTCTGCCGACATCCAGTAATTCTTGTATGCCTTTGCGCGAATCTTCAGATATACCAGAAACTTCATTGAAATAAGTATTAAGCCCTGATTCAATTATATCCCACGAATCCCATGCATCTCTAAATTGGGATAGATCAATTCCACCACTATTCGAAATTCCTTTTTCATTGAGTTCTTTTGCCGCACCCTCATTGCCGATTTTATCTATTTTGTCAATTATGGTAGTGAATTCCTCAAACCTATGCCCGGCACCAAAATATTCAGCAATGCCCTTTAGGATTTTACGATTATTAATTTCAACAATGACTTTTATTCCTAACTTCTTAAACACCTCCACATATATCTGCGTCAGTTCTACTTCATTTATTAACGAAGTACTACCTATCACATCCGCATCACACTGGTAGAACTCCTGATAGCGGCCTTTCTGCGGCCTGTCAGCACGCCATACCGGTCCGATGTGAAAACGTTTAAAAGGGAAAGCTAAATGTTCCTGATGCTGCACTACATAGCGGGCAAGAGGGACTGTCAGATCATAGCGCAAACCTTTTTCAGCGATATGTTTGGTGATTGCCGCCGAGTTTTTTGATTGAAGTTCCGCGTCGGGGGCATCTTTGAGATAGTCGCCGCTATTCAATATTTTAAAAAGCAGGCGGTCGCCTTCCTCGCCGTATTTCCCTGTGAGTGTTTCCAATCTCTCAAAGGCCGGTGTATCTATTTGCTGGAATCCATATTTGCGAAAGACCGATTTGATCGTATCAAAAATATAATTGCGCCGCGCCACCTCCTCCGGCAGGAAGTCACGTGTGCCTTTAGGTAAGGAAGGTTTTATTTTTTTTATCTCAGCCATATTTCTGTTGTCTGTTGCGACCTCTCCCCCGGCCCCTCTCCCAAGGAGAGGGGAGGAACAGCCGTCGTCGATTGTCTGTATCTTGTTATATTATCTATTGTCTCAAGTCTATTGTCTATGGTCTCCGTGATTTTCGATGATCGCCTCACAGGCCCTGTCCAGCAATTGAAATACTCTTTCGAAACCCGATGCCCCGCCGTAGTATGGATCGGGCACATCCAGTTTTTTGCCGGGATCAGATTCCTCCATGATCAGTTTCACTTTTGCTTCTTCTTCCAGCGAGTGGCAGATGTCGCGCACATTGACCAGATTCGTAGCATCCATACAATATATGACATCAAACTCACTTATATCGGAATATCGTATCCGTCTGGCTTCCTGAGCAGATATATCTATGCCATGTGCATGAGCCACCTCCTGCGAGCGGTTGTCAGGCCCGAGGCCGACATGTCCGCCTCCTGTACCCGCCGAGTCCACTGTCCAGTCCAGGCCTTTCTGCTTCACTTTGTGCTCCAAAATTCCCTGTGCCAGCGGGCTTCTGCATATATTGCCCAGGCATACCATCAGTACTTTCATTCTGCTAAAATAGTTAAATTGTACATTTAAAAGGGGCGAAGGACGAGAGACGAGGGACGAGGGTTGACGCTTCCGTTCCTCGCCCTTCGCCCCCCGTCGCATTGAATTACTATATTACATCCGAAAAAAATAAAATGGCAGAATTCATACTACTGATCCGTGAGGACCTATCAAAATATCCTATGCCTGAGGAGAAAATGAAATCCCTCATAACAGCACATACCAATTGGGCAAAGGACCTGTCCAAAAGAGGCATCTTTAAGACAGGCTATGGCGTGGACCACAACGGGAAACTGCTTGGCATGGTAAAAAACAAAGTGACCGTGAAGCCGATCAAGGATATCAAAGAAGGAATAGGTGGTTTCTATATCATAGAAGCAGATGATTTGGATGCCGCCATAGAAATAGCAAAAGAATGCCCGACTTATACAGAAGGCGATCAAATGGAGGTAAGGCCGCTGATGTAGGTGAGGAGTAATAGGTTGTAGGTAATAGGTTTTAAGTAATACAGAATAGAAATGCAGGATTATACAAAGCTTGATATATGGAAAGCCGCTATTGAGATTGGAGAACTGACTTATAAACTACTTCAAACCTTCCCCAAGACAGAGCAATATGGATTGGTTTCTCAAATGCAGCGGGCATCCGTTTCAATTTCTTCTAATATTGCTGAAGGTTCTAGCAGAAGAAGTAAACCTGATTTTATAAGGTTTCTGGAAATTTCCCTTGGGTCTTGTTTTGAGATAGAATCGCAATTGATATTGAGTGAGAAAATTGGCCTTATCAAAGACAAAGAGCAATATGGATTATTATTGTCAAAACTACAATCAGAAAGGAAGATGATTTATAACTTCATTCAACGCCTTTATTGATTGTATTAAACTTATAACCTAAAACCTATTACCTATAACTGTGTATTCAGATACAATTATCGCTCTCGCTACTCCTCAGGGAATAGGCGCAATAGGAGTCATAAGGCTCTCAGGCAGCAATGCTATAGCCATCACTCAGCAAGTCTGGCGTGGCAAAGACCTTAGTGCGCAAGCATCTCATACGATTCATTACGGACATATAATAGATGGAGATAAGGAACTCGATGAAGTAATGGTCTCGCTTTTTCGTGCACCGAAGTCTTTCACTACAGAAGATGTGATCGAAATATCCTGCCATGGTTCGCCATTTATTTTAGAGCAGATTTTGCAACTGCTGATAAATAAAGGAGCTAGAATGGCCGAGCCGGGTGAGTTTACGCTCAGGGCTTTTCTCAATGGACGTATAGACCTCTCCCAGGCGGAAGCAGTGGCTGATCTCATAGCCTCAAACTCAGCCGCATCGCACGATATAGCGATCAAACAGATTCGCGGCGGCTTCGCCAATCAGATCAAAGACCTGCGTGCACAGTTGGTCAATTTTGCTTCGCTGATAGAATTGGAATTGGACTTTAGCGAAGAGGATGTGGAGTTCGTCCACCGCGATGAGCTCGTCAAGATAATTGAGAAGATCAAAGCTGTTTTGCGGCCGTTAATAGAGTCATTCAAACTGGGAAATGTCATCAAGAATGGTGTGAATGTGGTGATAGCCGGCAGACCGAACGCAGGTAAATCAACATTGCTTAATACTCTTCTTAATGAAGAGCGCGCCATCGTCAGCCACATAGCCGGTACGACACGGGATACTATCGAGGAAGTCCTCAATATAGATGGGGTATTGTTTAGGTTTATTGATACAGCTGGTCTCCGTGCTACAGACGATAGTATCGAGGCGATGGGCGTGCAGCGGTCAATGGAAAAAATAGACCAAGCTGATCTGGTCGTGTATCTGTATGATGTCAATACAACATCGGGGAGTGAATTGAAAAGGGAAATTGAGAAACTGAATGTAGATCGCGAGAAGTTACTCGTAGTGGGGAACAAAGCAGATCTGGCTAAGGCGACTAAAAAAGAGATAGGAACCGATCTGTTTATTTCTGCAAAAGATAAAGTCGGCATGATAGAATTGAAACAAGCCTTCATAGACAAAGTACTCGACAAGACCCTCGCATCACAAAACACAATCGTGGCAAATATCCGCCACTATGAAGCATTGAAGAATGCTTACCGTTCACTCGACGAAGTGCTCGTAGGCATAGAAAACCATATTACCACAGACCTTATCGCATTTGAGCTGCGACAGGCATTGGAGTATTTGGGGGAAATTTCCGGCGAGGTCACTAATGATGAGATACTAGGGAACATATTTTCCAAGTTCTGTATCGGAAAGTAGAAAATTTATCATTTCCTTACTATTGCTAGGTTTCAAGCCACTTTTTTTGACACTTTTTGTTGCCATTTACTCTTTTTTTGACTAATTTTGTTGCCCGCTTGTTGCCCAAAGGGTCATTTTTGTTGCCCTGGCAACAAGAAAAACGGGAAAGGCGAAATACTGCTACATACAGCTACATTGAGCTACATACAACTACATACAGCAACATGAGTAGTAACATGAGAATAGAGAAGATATGCGCATACTGCGGGGGGAACTTCATTGCTCAGAAAACGATTACTCAAACTTGCTCTGACGACTGCGCCAAAAGATACTACAAAAGGAGAAAGCGAGATGAGAAGATACAGACCGCCATCCAGCAGGCAGCTATTCAAAAACCATACAATCCCGTCATCAAAGAAAAGGAATACATCAGCATAGATGAAGCCTGTTCACTATTGGGTGCCAGCAGATGGACTATTTACAGGCTGATAGATAAGGGCAGTCTGTCCGTAGCCAAGATCGGAAGGCGCACCATCATCATGAAAGCTACTATTGATCAACTATTCAATATACCATTATGACAGTAAAACTAAGGCAAAGAAAAAAGGGCAAAATGATAAGCCTATATCTGGATTTCTACGTTCATGGAAAGCGGAGCTATGAGTATCTGAAAATGTACTTGCATCCAAAACCAGAGAAGGGCAGGCTGACACCCCAGCAGAAAAATGAAAATGAAGAGACATTGAAGCTTGCCGAGGCAATCAAAGCAAAGAGATTGGTATCTATCCAGAATAGCGAGTACGGATTTAAAGATAAAGCCAAGCTGAAAGCGAACTTCGTTGACTACATGCAGATGCTCACTGATAAACGCCGCGATAGCACAGGTAATTATGGGAATTGGGATAGCGCCGTCAAGCTCCTTAGAAAATATACTCCTCATGGCATCACATTTGGCGAGATCAATAAGGAATGGCTAGAAGGTTTCAAACTATTTTTACAGAGCAAGGCAGCCACCAAGAAGGAAAAAGGGCTGGCCCCGAACTCAATGCTGTCATACTTCAATAAAGTGAATGCAGCACTTAAGCAAGCGGTTAAAGATGGCATCATACAGACTAATCCTGGTGCACAGGTTGATAATTTCAAGGAAGAGGAAACACAGAGGGAATTTTTATCTTTAGAGGAACTTAATGCTATGCATAATACTCCCTGCGGCAATGAGCTATTCAAGAGAGCATTTATTTTTAGTGCGCTGACTGGTCTTAGGTGGTCGGATATAAAAAAACTCTTATGGTCAGAAATACAGCACTCTAAGGATATGGGATATTTTATTCGATTCAGACAGAAGAAAACCAAGGGAGCTGAGACACTTCCGATCACCGACGAAGCTTATCAACTTTTGGGTGCACCCGGTTCAAAAGAAGAACAGATATTTAGGGATTTGAGTTATAGTGCATGGAATAATACTAAGCTGAGAGATTGGGCGAGGGATGCAGGTATCAACAGACACATAAACTTCCACGCAGCACGACATACACATGCAGTGTTGCTACTTAGCTCCGGTACCGACATACACACAGTATCAAAGATGCTGGGTCACAGAGAAATAAAAACGACACAGCGGTATATGCATATAATTGACAGAAAAAAAATAGAGGCTGCTCACTCCATTCGCCTAAATTTAAACACAGCCAAAGATGGAGACAAATGATATCGATACAGAGCTAAGGAAATTATTTGGCCCATTAATGGGGATACTAAACAGATTAGCCAAATGCCAATCCCAAAAAATACCAAAGGAAATAATAGATCAAAGCAGAGTTCCGGCAATACGATTAAATATATTCAGCTATCCCATTCCGAAAGCTGAGGCATATTTAGATGAGGCATTAGAAAAAGTAAAGCTGCTAAGGGATTTAGGCGATCGATTGTATGAAAAGTTAATTGATGAATATATAGAAGGCGGGGCAGTTGATGAAGAAACAGGCTATCCTGAGGATTATGACAATATCACTGAATCTAAAGCAAACGCAGTTAGGTTTTTAAATTTTATTGAGACCGAACTAACACTACTCAAAGATGATTTGCTGAAGGAGAAAGCTCGGAAAAGTCCATTGCTAGTTAAAAAGGAAGTAAAGAGAGCAACCGAACTCTCGTTCAAATATAAATATCTGAATCAAAGACCAGCTGACATAAATACTTTATATAACAAGTTGGTAAAAGCCGATCTTATATCGGCAGATTCTCAATTCACAGATTTCAAAAAAATTTTCTCTGGAGATGCAGTATCCAATCCAGTCACATGGATAGGTTCACAAAGTGAGCTTTTTCATTTTATAAAGCAGATACATAACGTGAATAAATCTGTAGAGTCACGCATAAATGAAATATGGAAGATCACAACCCATTGCTTTCTAAATAAAGAAGGAATAAAATACAGCATAAATTGGAGATCTCAGAAAGCACCTGCAAGTTCTGATAGACGAGCCATGATTGATAGGATTGCTGCTTCGTTGAAATCCTGATAGCCTGCACTCTGCGTAAGTCGTCAAAAAAAATTGACCCTACTCCCACTCTTTTCAGTATAGATAGCAAGCTACTTTTACGACACTCTGCACTCTGCACTACACTCTGCACTTCTGCTATCTAGCATTCGACCCTACACACCTCACGTACATTTGCTCCAGCAACCAGCGAGTAATTGACATTCTTTCTGATTAGCAAATGTCAAATCATTTAAAACCAACAACTATGTCAACAGACATAATCGAAAAACTGGATCGGATAGAGCAGAGGTTACAAGACCAGCAGCTACCGTCCAGAGGCACGCTCAATTTGAAGGAGGCGTGCCAGTATCTTGGGATCAGCACCAGTTGCATCTACAAGATGACATCACAACGCCGCATACCATTCTACCGTCCCGGTGGTAAGCGGTTGTATTTTAAACGGGAGGACTTAGACCAGTGGATGCTGTCAAACAGAGTTGAAGCTGAGTCTGACATCGAGCGCAGAGCTGATGAATATTTGATTAAGAACCCTATAAAAAAGTAAAATGGGTAACGAACAACAAGGAGCAGATTTGGTAATTGCTGATGGCTCCCAGCAACTTGAGGTAGCACAGCCTTTGGATTTTGAACACATAGCCGCAGAAGATAAGGTTCTGACGAGCGAGAGCGGTTCATCAAATCAGGCAGATAACTCAGAGTCAAACCATGAGTCAAAGCCGCAGGATAGTGAGCAAACAGCCGCCGAGAAAGGTGTTAAGGCGAGCGAACCAGCTACACTTGACGAAGCTGAAGCGTATTTACTTGATCGCTATGAGTTCCGCAGGAATGAAGTCTTCGAGAAAACGGAGATGCGTTCCATTGGGGGAAAAGATTTTAGGCCCATGACAGACAGGGATTACAATAGTCTCTATCGGCAGCTTCAAAAGGCTGCGATAAAAATGTCAAAAGACAACCTCAGGGGCTTGTTGAATTCAGATTTCGTAGATCAGTATAATCCATTCGTCAGCTATATAAAAAGCCTGCCAGCATGGGACGGAAGCACTGACTATATCACACAACTGGCAGAAACAGTCAAGACCACTGATGACCCATTTTGGCATGAATGTTTCAGGCGATGGATGGTCGCTCTGGTTGGCTGCGCCACGGTTGATAGTATTATCAATCATACGGTCATCGTCTTTGCCGGGAAGCAGGGGTTGGGCAAAACCACATGGCACCTCGGTCTAATACCGGATGAATTGAAAGACTATCGTTATTCCGGCACCATCAAACCGGGCAACAAAGACTCAATGCTGCATCTTACAGAAACCATGATGATAAACCTGGATGAACTGGAATCCTTGAATAAGGGGGAGTTAGGAGACCTGAAAGAGATGATTACAAAATCCCACATCAGGGTCAGGCGGCCATATGGATATACGAATGAGAAATATATCCGCCGCGCTTCATTTACTGGCTCAGTCAATAAATCAGAGTTTCTTACAGATGCTACTGGCTCCCGCAGGTTTCTCTGTTTTAAGGTTCTGGAAATTGACTATCTCCATAAAGTTGATCTAAGCAAGGTGTATGCCCAAGCGGCCGCTTTACTGAATAGTGGATTTAAGTATTGGTTTGACGACGCTGAAATAGCCCAGATAACCAAAAACAATGACCAGTATCAGGTTCTAACGGTGGAGGAGGAGCTGCTATTAAGCTACTACAAACCTTCTGATGACGAATCGGAGTGTATATTCTACACGACGACCGAGTTGGCTAGGATTTTGACCAACGGTACCAAGATCGGCGTGTCGAACAGTTTCGTCAATAACCTGGGGAAGGCGCTCCATAAACATAAGTTTGAAAGACTGAAGGTAAACGGAAGATATGTTTATAAAGTAAATCGGCTGAAAGAGTAAAGCAGCCGGGTAACGTGGGTAGGGAAATATCTTCAAAAGTATGATTTCCAATTTTGGTGATAACTCCCTACCCCGCTTACCCAATTTGATAGATGTCAAACACAGCAACAAAAAGAAAACGAGAGGCCGGACAAACTCCGGCCTTTTATTTTATTTGGAAGTGACGTTCTTTTTATTCTTATCCATTATCTTTTGCAGGTCTTCCATATCATAATAATGAAGCCCGCTAAGCTTCGTATATGGAATGGTACCATTAATACGTAAAGTCTGGAGACTAGTGGCTGATATCCCTAGGAACTTCATTACCTCCTTTGATTTCACCCATTTCTTGTTCATATCTACCGTCCCGGTAGATATTTTATTGATAGCCTGTAGAAGCTCAGCCTTGAGTACTTCCAGGTCACCTTTAGTTGCTATTTCATTTACATTCATTGTAAAGTATTTTGTAATAAAAATAATCAGTACAAGAACCTTTTCATCCCTATTTCCCGGTATACTAATTTTTGGACAGTTCAACAGAAAGAACGGTTTAAAGATTTTGTATATAATATTGGTAAAAACTATACATTGCGAGACAACTTAAAGACCTATTTACTATGCTTTTAGATAACAAGCGAGAATTGGTAGCACATCAACAGGTGACTGTATACAGCTTCCTTGATAAATTTATGTTGCCAGACGGCCAGTTTGATTTTGTGACAGGCTACTTCACAATAGCTGCTTTGGCAAGGTTAGGAGATAAACTTAAACCACAGAAAGGCTACCGGATAATACTTGGAGATCTTTTCTCTGCAACCCCGAACAGGAAGAACATCATTGACATTATAAATCAAAAGCACCTTATCAAAGAGGTAATGACCCTAAAGGATGACTGCGAAAGAGCAGTAGCCTTCCTTTCTTTAGATTGTGTAGAGGTAAAAACCGTAGACAAGAACTTCTGCCACGCCAAAACCTATATATACAGCAACCCTGATAAATCCCGCCATAATGATAACTTCTATCTTGTTGGGAGCTCTAACTTTACAGATTCCGGCTTAGGTATTCGCCCCTCTTCAAACATCGAACTAAATAAGATGATAGGCGGAAATGACTCAAGTTTTGAGAAAGCTCAGGAGTGGTTTGATTTACTTTGGGTATCAAACTCTACTAAGAGTGTAATCTATAATGAGGAGAAGAAAAAAGAAGAGAGCGTAAAAGACTATCTGATCAGGCTCATATCTGACTTCTTTGAGAAGTATACCCCGGATGTACTCTACTATAAAACCCTATATGAACTATTTAAGGACGATCTGAGTAAGCTAGATGCTGATTTAGCTGCACAAAAGGACTTAGTGCACTTATCTGACTCTGTAGTATTTAACAAGCTCTATGACTTTCAAAAGAAGGGCGTAATGAGTTTGATACGTATGCTAAACGAATATGGGGGTGCTATATTAGCAGATGCAGTGGGCTTAGGTAAAACATGGAGCGCCTTAGCAGTTATGAAGTACTTTGAACTCCAAGGTTATAAGGTTCTACTCCTTTGCCCTAAAAAGCTCTCCAATAACTGGCTACGTTATTTAAAAGATAGGCACTCAATATTTGAGGCGGACAAATTTGAGTACTATGTTCGCTATCATACCGACTTATTTGGGGAAGGTGAGCGCTTTAATAAAGGCGATGGTATTAAACTATCTAACTTTAAGAAATTTCAAAAGCTCCTAATTGTCATAGATGAGAGCCATAACCTGCGTAATGATGAAAGTGGTCGCTATGAGTTCTTAGTTAATGGGCTATATAGAAGTAACAGAAATAGGGAAATAAAAACCTTAATGCTATCTGCAACACCTATAAACAATAAGCTTATTGACGTAAGGAATCAATTTAAGTTGATCGCACATGGTAAGGATGGAGGATTTGCAGAAGCTGAGGGTATAAGAATACCCTCTCTTAAAACTAAGTTCTCTCAAGGACAGAAGAAGTTTAATGCTTGGCAGATGATGCCAGACAAAAGAATTAGCTACTTAAGGTCTCAGATACCGGATGAAATTTTCCAGTTAGTTGACAAGTTAGTAGTCGCAAGGACTCGTAAGCTCATTAAGGAACATCTCAAGGCTGACATCCATTTTCCAGAGGTAGCACCGCCGGACAATGTTTACGCAGGAGATTTCCCTGTGCATCAGTTAAGGGACATTGCTGATATACTAACTGTAATGAGCCAGATAGGAATGACAGCTTATCAGCCAGCCAAATACATTATCAAACCAGGCCAGCAGCTTAAGGCTATAGAGGATGATAGGACTAGACAAAAAGGGGTAGCCAAACTGATGCATATCCTGCTTATTAAGCGACTTGAAAGCAGTTGGTGGGCTTTCTATAAAACACTTAGCAACGTATATGACTACCATCTTACAGTACTAAAGTCTGTGACCCAAGCCGGAAAGAAGAATCAGATTATCGAAGAGACAGAAGAACAAAAGGACACTTGGGAAGATGTTTTTAGTGAGATGGAAATAGATAGTGTACCAGAGATAGGTAAACGTGATCCTATTGAAGTAGATAAGATTAATGACCTAGAGAAGTTTAAAAAGGATTTAGAGCGTGATTGTAAGTGCCTAAAGATTCTACATGATAGTTTCAAGGAGTTTGCCAAACAGAAGGAGAATGATAAAAGGGAGGCTAAAGCCGTTATCGAGGATGAGAAACTCAATAAGCTCATTGCCAAAATTGAAGAGAAGAGAAAAGAGAACCCTAATAGAAAGGTTATAGTCTTTTCTGTATTCCGGGACACAGCAAAATACATCTATGATCAACTTCGCCTTAGAAAATACCATCAAATAGCTTTAGTAACTGGTAGTGAGAATCAATGTGACTACACTATCTATGATAGGCGAGGTAAAGATGATTTTGAACCTTTGGTAGAGCGCTTTGCTCCCTATACTAAGCTTTACAAGGAAAAGGAATGGGAAGAAAGCTACCTGGAGTGGAAAATATCAAAGCCCAAAGACTATGAAGCCTGGAAAAAAGTAGTCAAGGCACATGATAAGACTACAGCTAGGGCACTTGAGGAACCAATAGACTTACTAATAGCTACTGACTGTCTGAGCGAAGGGCAGAACCTACAGGATGCAGATTGCCTTATTAACTATGACATACATTGGAACCCTGTACGTCTTATCCAGAGATTTGGCCGTATAGACCGTATTGGCTCACAGTATAATAAAATCTTTGGCATTAACTTCTGGCCGGCACCAAGTATGGATGATTTTCTACGCCTAAAGACGAGAGTAGAAGGTCGTATGGCAGCGGGTACTTTATTTGGAATGGAAGTCAATGAGGTATCAGAGACATTTAGGGAGTGCCTTGATCAGATTGACGACATCATTAGTAAGCAGAGTGAGAAGATGTTTAAACAGCTTGAGATCAGTTGGGAAGATGTAGAAGGGAAGAGCGAGTCATTTGGCTTTGCTGAACTAAGCTACGAGCAATTCCGACAAGAACTTATGGAGCAACTGAATAAGGATAAGAGCTTCTATGATAACATACCCAATGGGGTTTATACTGGTTTTAATACCTTACCTCAGACCAAGTTCTATGAATTTGGCGCAGGTCTTAGTGGTTTACTTGGGTATCCAGCCAGACCGGAACTAGCTAAAGACCATCATTATGAGTACTTAGACATGTTCTACATATCCCACGATGGCAAAATGACCATACTGAATAACATGGAGACGTTATTAGCTTTGAGAGAATATAAGTTGGCCAAACGCTTTGTACCTGCTGAAATAGAAAAGCCTAGTCCAGCTAAGATAAATGAGTTGAAGGGGCTAATAGAAAAGTGGATGAGGAAGAAGTTTGAAGCAGAAGATGTTGGTAAAGCCTTAAATATGTTTGATGGCAAGGCGGTTGAGGACACAGCTATACCATCAGAAAGATTTAAGCTAGACAATTACGACTTAATCACATGGTTTGTAATATCTAAAGACAAACAGTTTAAATAATTCTTATGAACTTGAATCTATTCCTTACGAAGGGGCTGTATGAAGCCAGTATGCAATTCTTCAAAAAAGAGTTAGGGATAAATATATCCCCGGCTTCAGTCACTAATCTCCCTGCTAAAACCCTATTAGGCGACTATCTGAAAGGTAAAGACTCAGACCTATTGTCTGAGATAAAGGAGGCTTACCTGATAGGCAAAGTAGATGATGATTCTCTCCAAAATAAAAAAGAGGCTGTCATAGAACTGGATAAGGAGGCAGCCAAGGACAGTAGCAGCTACTCAGGTGTTATCATTTTTGCTATACGTACTAAGTCCGATTTCTTGTCACGTAATGCTATAGCCAAAATAACTAGGGCACTTAATAGGCGTGCGAAGGACAAACCTGTAATACTACTGACACTAACAGGTAAGCTCCTTAATTATTCTACGGCTGAAAGATCAGCCTATAAGCAGAATTGGCGGGAAGGTGAGCGGATAGGTAAAATATCTATGCTAAAAGACATAGACCTTAATAACCCTCATAGAGGTCATATAAAGATACTTTGGGAACTTAAGATAAATCCTCTTTTAGTCCTTTCTTACAATGACCTTCACAACTATTGGCAAAAGACTTTTAGTATACAACTACTCAATAAGCAGTTTTATGAAGACCTTTTCCATTGGTACTTATGGGCTAAGAAATTGATCAAAATACCTCCTAAACCTAAAGATGAGAAACAGGATGATGAAACCTTGACTTCTATTTTCACTATTAGGTTATTGACCCGCCTTCTATTTGTTTGGTTTGTGAAAGAGAAAGGATTAATCAATAATGACATCTTTACAGTTTCATTTCTCAAAGGGTTATTAAATAACTTTGAACCAGGCTGTGAAGATGAAGGCATTTATTACAAAGCCATACTTCAAAACCTATTCTTTGCTACCCTTAATACACCTATGACAAAGGATGCTAAGAATTCAGACGAGAAAAGGCAGTTCTTTGACCCTGATAAACGTAAAGCCGGAAGGGCTGATGACCAATATCTGGACCAGACAAAATACAGGCATGATAAGCTGTTTAATAAACCGGAGGACATTCTAAAGGTATTTAAAGATGTTCCTTTTCTAAATGGTGGACTCTTTGAGTGTCTTGATTTACGAGAAGGCACTACAGAAAAAAGATACGATGGCTTTAGCTCCAAGCCTTCCAAACAACCTCTGGTGCCTGATGTTTTATTTTTTGGCAAAGATACTGACCTTGACCTCAGTGCAGACTTTGACAATGATAAAAAGATGAAGCACGTAGGGGTAAGGGGTATCATAGATATTCTGAGTAGCTATAAATTTACCATTACAGAAAATACACCGCTCGAAGAAGAAATTGCCCTTGATCCAGAGCTATTAGGTAAGGTATTTGAGAACCTTTTGGCAAGTTACAATCCAGAGACACACATTACTGCACGAAAGCAAACAGGTAGCTTCTATACACCCAGGGAAATAGTTAGCTATATGGTAGACGAAAGTCTCATGGCTTATCTCTTACAAAGGTTGGTAGATAGAGAGCAAGGCTTTGTGGAGTTTGGTAAGAAGCAATCCGACATGTTTGGAAATCAATCTCGAAAGGGACAGCTTAAAATGGAGAGTACCCTGAAACCCGAGATTGAGGAAGCTACCTTAAAGGCTTTTGAAGATAAACTCAAAGAACTATTTGACTATGGCATTGACAGTAATCCTTTTACACCAAAAGAAACCAAGCGACTGATTGAGGCTATTAGCGATTGTAAGATACTTGACCCTGCCTGTGGTTCAGGAGCTTTCCCCATGGGTGTATTGCATAGAATGGTTCATATCCTAAGCAAACTCGACCCTAATAATGCAAGCTGGAAAACCGAGCAGTTGAAGAAGGCAAACAGGGATAAGGAGACCGCACAATCAATGCAGGATGAGGAGATAAGGAGACATGCTATATTGAGCGCTGAGCAGCGGATCAAGTATATAGAAGAAAGCTTTGGCAATCCACACCACGAGTTAGACTATACACGTAAACTCTTTTTGATAGAGAACTGCATATATGGTGTAGATATACAGCAGATAGCAGTACAGATAGCCAAGCTTCGTTTCTTTATCTCACTGATGGCAGAGCAGCGTACAGATAATGACCGGCCTAACCGAAACATGCTGAGTATGCCTAACCTTGAGACAAAGTTCGTAGCTGCAAATACTCTTATAGGCCTGGAGAAAAACGTAAGCGGTAAGAAAGGTACTGTGATGTCAGGCTTCTTTGAATCACCCAAAGTAAAAAGGATAGAACTTGACCTTAAGAGCCTGAGACAACGGATATTCTATACGCGACGATATACTGAGAAGAAGAAACTAAAGCAGCAAGAGAAGCAGTTAAGAGAAGACCTTAAGGCGGCTTTGCTGGATAGTGGTTTTGCAGAGAAAAGTGCAATACAGGCGGCTAGCTGGGATCCTTTTGACTCAATACATTCGGCATCCTTCTATGATACAGAAAATATGTTTGCTTTTAATGAAGGGTTTTCAATTGTAATTGGCAATCCTCCATACATTCAATTGCAAAAAGATGGCGGGAGCTTAGCTGATTCATTTAAAGATAGTGGGTATGAAACCTATGATAGAATGGGGGATATCTATTCATTATTCTATGAAAGAGGATGGCAACTATTAAAGTCTACTGGGGTGTTATGTTATATTACATCAAAGAACTGGATGAGGGCTGGCTATGGAGAAAGAACACGTAAGTTTCTGGCTGAAAAGACAAATCCACTTCTATTAATAGATTTTGCGGGACAAAATATATTCGAGGCGGCCACAGTTAATACTAATATTTTGTTATTTACGAAAAGTCAAAATGAAGGGAAAACACGTTCTTGCCTTGTCAAAGAAAAGGTGTTAGATAATTTGAGCGTTTTTGTTAGACAGAATGGTAGCTTATGTCATTTCTACACTGACGAAAGCTGGGTCATAAATTCATCTTTAGCTGCGGGTATAAAAGACAAAATTGAGCAAATTGGCACTCCATTGAAAGATTGGGATATCACGATAAATTATGGAATAAAAACTGGATTGAATGAGGCCTTTATTGTCACTGGAGATAAAAGAAACGAACTCATCGAAAGTGACCCAAGATGTGCTGAAATTATACGACCTATTTTGAGAGGTAGAGATATTAAACGATATTCCTATGATTATGCAGACCTGTGGCTTATTTATATCCCTTGGCATTTCCCATTGCATAATGACCCATCAATAGCTGGAGCTTCTGAAAAGGCGGAGAAAGCTTTTAAAGCACAATATCCAGCTATTTATAATCATTTGTTAGTCTATAAAGAAGAGCTATCTAATCGTAACAAAGCAGAAACTGGAGTACGCTACGAGTGGTATGCGCTTCAAAGGTGGGGAGCAAATTATTGGGAGGATTTCTTTAAGCAAAAAATAATGTATCCTAACATGACTAAATTCCTCCCATTCTATTTAGACAATAAAGGATTTATGCAGAATGATAAATCATTTATGATAACTGGCGAACATCTAGCGTATTTAACAGCTTTTCTTAACTCTTCTCTATTCAAATATTGTTTCTTAGATAACTTTCCTGAGTTGCAGGGAGGTACAAGAGAGTTAAGAAAGATTTTTTTGGATAAAATTCCTGTCTTAAAAGTGTCTAATAAGATAAACTCTGTCTTTGAAAAACTAGTATCAAAGGTACAAGAAAACAAGATAAATCAGTTACCTACTAGATCCACTGAAATAGAAATTGACGAGTTAATATTTGACTTGTATTCATTAACCGACAAAGAGAAGAAGATCATTGGATTCATTGAGATTCAATGAATTCTATTTCTTCGATAGAAAGATGGTATAATTTGTAAATGATTTTATTAATTTCTTCTTCAAGCTGTTTCACTTGAATTTTATTAGCTATATTTTTTACAATCCGATCAACTCTTTGCTCAACTGACTTTAAAATTTCAACATTAGGTATGGGTACTTTCAATGGCTCAATTGCTTGCACACTTATAAGTAAATCGCCTGTTCCTGTTTGAGGCGAATCTTTCAATAGGTATTTACCCATTTTTGAGTTCAATACAGCTACCAAAAATTTAATGTCTTTTCCAATGGCAAAGCATGTACTATCCAAAGCAAATATTTTTTGATCATCATACGAAAACTTAATTACAGAACCGACTCTTTTCCAGACAATCTTTGGTCTAAAGAAATCCTCCATATAAGCACAGTTACGTAAATTATACAAAGTATCACCTTTGTCCGTTCGCTTTTCTAAATCCGAATAATAGCAATCCAAATGCTTTTTAATAGCTGGATAATCCTCTATCTTTATTGGTTTTATGCCCTTTTCTTTTATACCATTATGAGTATTTATTAACCATATATCAGCAAATTCATAGTTGAACTTCTTAATGTCTCTGCCGCGTAAAATAGGTCGTATAATTTCAGCTGATTTTGGTTCAATAGCAATCAGTTCATCTTTTTTCTTTCCATCAATTATAAACGCGTCATTATATCCAGTTAGGATACCTCTATATATAGTTATATCCCAATCTCTAAGTTGAACTCCTTGAGTTTCGATTTTTGCTTTAATATTATTTTCGATTGGGCTTAAAATAGTCCAACTATCAGAAGAGCTAAAGTTAGATATCGAAGCTTGTTGTCTAACAAAAACGCTGGATTAAGCTGTTAAATTATTGCATAGATTTATTTTATACTATTTCGGTTTAAATTAACCATCTTATTTCATCATTAATTTAAACAAAAAGCATGATTTACGGATACATCCGCGTGAGCACAGACAAACAAACAGTAGAAAACCAACGCTACGAGCTAAACCAATTTTGTGAAAAAAATACTCTGGTGGTTGATAAATGGATTGAAGAAACCATTTCTGGAGCTAAAAGTGTACAAGACAGAAAATTAGGTATATTACTCAGGAAAATGAGAAAGAATGATGTACTCATCTGCTCAGAATTGTCAAGACTAGGTAGAAACCTATTGATGATAATGGGTATTTTAAATGAATGTATGAATAGAGATATAGAAGTCTGGACTATTAAAGATAACTATCGCTTAGGAAGTGATATTAGCTCAAAAGTTTTAGCCTTCGCATTTGGTCTATCCGCAGAAATTGAACGTAATTTAATTTCTCAGAGAACTAAAGAAGCGCTTGCTAGAAAGAAGGCTGAAGGAGTGATTTTGGGTCGCCCTATAGGTCGCAAATCCTCACGAACTAAACTTACAGGCCAAGAGAAGAGGATAAAGGAACTGTTAGATAAAAAAGTATCACATAGTGCTATTGGTAGAATATTAGGATGTCATAGATTGACTGTTTCTACCTTTGTAAAAGAGAAAGTTAATGCCAGCACAACTTTCTGATATCATTAACATATACCACAATGGAAAAGCCACTAAGTAAGTTTGAAGAGCAACTAAAGACAGTAAAGGAAACACAAAAAGAGGTTAAGACTACCCCCCATATAGCTATGGAACATTTCAATGTTTCTCGCAGAGGGGTGCATGTGTCAACTGCTATCCATAAACTGTTAGAGAAGTATGATGTAATCTCCGAACCGGAAATTGGCACTTGTTGGGTATACTCTTCGGTCATACTCAGACCTAAGCCTAAAGTAAAAATGGGTCTATCTAATTCTGGTTCTGCAAAAGACTATGACCCTACTCCTAGGCTAAGTATGTTAGAGGCGGCTAATATAGTGCAGAAACATAGTGAAGGGAAAGGTATAGGACTTATAAGTGTAACCCCTAATACTAAGCTTACAGAAGCCACTACCTTAATGTTAATTCATGACTTTTCACAACTACCTATATTATCCGGAAGAGAGGTTAAAGGTATGCTAAGCTGGAAATCTATAGGCAGAGCTCTAGCTTTAGGTATCAAATGCGAAACAGTAAATGACTGCAAAGAGGAGGCTGTAATAATGAACTATGATGAACCACTTTTTAAGGCAGTTGATACTATTTTGGAAAAGGAAGTTGTTTTGGTAAAGACTAGAGATAATAGTATAGGTGGTATAGTCACAGCGACTGACATAGGGGTGCAGTTTATAGGCTTGGCAGAACCTTTTCTTATTATAGAACAGATCGAAAACCATCTACGCAAGCTGCTAGACGGCAAGTTTACTAACGAAGAACTTAAGAAGCATGTTAACCCTGGCGACATTGATAGAGAGATTAAATCATTGGCAGACCTGAACTTTGGAGAATACATTAACATACTGGAGAACCCTACGTGCTTCGATAAGCTAAAACTACAGATTGACCGTAGTACGACTACTAAACAGCTACATGAAGTAAGACGGATTAGGAATGATGTTATGCACTTTGATCCAGATGGGGTTTCGCCTGATGACCTTGAGCTATTAAGAAAGACGGCGGAGTTCTTTCATAAATTAAGTAACCTGATAAAATGACTTCCATACGTAATAAAGTAGAGTCCATAACTCTAGCTAACCTAAGAAACTGGCTACTGCCTATGCTAATGAAAGGATAGGTCAAGGTGAAGTGATAAAACCCTCTGTATGAAAGATAGAATTGAGCAATGCAATTTCCTAACCTTAATTAGATTGTAATAGTTTATAACCAAGGTACATTATGAAAGCACTCTTTTGGAACATAGGCTCAGAACTTACTATCAAAAAAATGTTGTTATTAGAAGAGGCAATTAAACATGAAAAGCCTGATATTTTTTGTATAGCTGAAGGCTATAGCTGCTGTTTAAGAGTGCCTGGCAGATTGACCTGTAGTGCCATAGAATACTTGTTTTCTTCCAAAGGCTATGAGCCTTATTATTTACCTACCTATAGTTATAACGCTGCGCTTGGACTGGGATACAGATTTAATAAATTTGGTTTAAAGGTATTTGTTAGGAATAGTTACATACCACGAGCTACATTTACCGGAGCCGAACAGAGAGAAGAAGGTCGATATATTATTTTAAGAACCGAGGTAAATGATAAACTAACAACATTTATCTTCTTACACGGGAAAGCTAAAGAAGGAAATGCGAATCAAGGAGATGACCAATACAATCATATGGTTAGGCTAAACGATATGATTAATTTTGGAGAAGTCATTGATGCTTCCGAAAGAGTTATAATAATGGGTGACTTTAATCTAGAACCTTGGGATTCTATACTATCTGGGAAAAGAATCTTCAATACAACCTTTTTTCATAATCGCAACCTTGTTTATCATAGACGTACTGGTAATGATCGAATATTTTACAATCCAATCCTTGAGTTCGTTGTAAAATCCACAACGACAAATTTAGGCGGAACGTTTTATAATGATAGAACGGGTTGGGCTTTATTTGATACCATCTTATATGATACAAGTCAAGGTGCTGTGAGGTTTGATGTTTTGACCCAGCTTGCTAAAAGCCATCTTCTCAATACATCTCCCTCTATACATCAATCATTTCTAAATGATAATTTAGATCATCTTCCAATACTAGCTGAGATAAAATAATTAATATGATTACCCTTAACAAAAATCTCTGGAGCAAAATAATCTCGTTTCTACAGGCAATTGGAGAAAAAACTTGCCATAGTAGACCAGGTTATCTTACTTCATTAGTTACTCAAACTACTCATAATGATATTGATGTTGGTTGTACTTTGTATATTATAGCTCCAGAAATAAAATATGAGTATAGAGTAATGAATGTTGAAGTTGTAAGCAATACAACTTTGAGGGTTGTTTTTTTTACTCTTATGACTAGGCAAGCTGAACATAGAGATGTGGATATATCCAAAGGATTAGATTATTATCAGTCGGTAATCTATAGTTTCCTTACTAACCAATTATTATACTCTTCATTAGATTTCCTTGTTAATCAGGTTGAATTAAAGAGGGAGCACAACAATTCCCAAGTAAGAGATAAAATTGTTGAAGGACAAGCTAGAGTTGCCCTGCTCAAAAATGGTGAAAAAATAAGCGTTGGATTTCTGAGAGTTGAAGGAGACTATGTTATCTATTACACAGGTAAAGGGCTAAGAGAGATTTGGCGCGCTTCTAATGACCAGGAAAAAGAAAGAGCAAAGCAACTCAAGGCATTGTCTGAAGATAAATTAATGGCTGAAGGGTATTTGGCAAAGCGAAGCTTAAGTGATTTTTCAGATATTTTATAGTATTTATTTTAAGAACCTAAATATAGAAGTATGCATTTGACAGTAAGAATGGCCTGGCATGATAGCAATTGGAATGGTAGGGTATGTTGCAACCCTGAGGGGAATACCTATTGCACTGGTGCACATTCCCTCCTCTCCGGTCGGATTGAAAAGAAGAAAGACTTAGCAGTAGAGACTAGAGAGGATATTAAGGGGCAGTATGTGGAAGGTAAGTTTAGCCCTGAAAGTGTACCACCCTGCTATTGGAGTATCAATGCCTTTAGTGACAGGTCTTTTGATGTAGAGCATCACCACGCCTTTAGTCGTGTTAAGCATACCATCAAAGACAAAATCAAAGCAAATTCAGTTGTCACATGGCCTTTTAAGTTATCCTTTGTACATGGCGATGATAACAAGGATATATATGGAAACTATTGGCCTGACTTAAACACCAGGATAGATAACTATATAAGTAAGTTTACTCCTAAAGAGTCTATCATTTTCTTCTATGCGAATTATGATAACCCAGTTTCCGCTGATGATATGAAATACCTTTTGTTGGGCTGTTCTGTCATAAGTGAGTTGCCCGAACCAAATCACTTTGGATTTACTGAAGAGGAACTAACTAGGTTAAGAGCACCTAAAAAGAAAAAGGTAAATGGTAAGACCATTGACGATTATAGTATGAGTAACTTCCCGACTCTTAACTGGATGTTGCAGTTTACCCACGATCCCACTCAGGCAGTTGTATTACCCTATCAAGAATACCTTAAGTATGCTGAGACTCACCCCGATTCAGAAGAACTTCTTCAAAAAGTCAAGGTTTTGATAGAGGAAGATTCGCTTGTTAGAGGCTTCAAGTATGTCAGCATGGACATAGATGATGATAAGTGTCTATATCTCCTATACAAGCTTAGAAAGGCTATAAAGATAATGCAAGACCATAACCAGCAGGTTGTAAAGCATGATCTAAAGGAAGAAGAGAATAGGATTGATACGCTTATAAGAAAGACGTGGGAGAAGAGAGGCGTTTACCCATCCCTTCATCATGTATTGGACTTATTTATACAGGATGCAGATAGGTCTCTGGTATTAGCAACTGAGATAAAGAAGCTACTCACGCCTAAATATGACTTGGGAGACTTCTTTGCTAAATTGGCCACTGATGGAATCAGATCAGAGCTGAATGACTTTGAGGACGATTTAATGGATATCTCTGAGAACAGGCTCTTCTTAAAATATCATGAGTCCTACGCTAAGCTTAGCTTACTGGTATTAACTAAGCATCAAATAGGGCGCATAGATGACAATAAGGAGCTACTGGCTAGAGTTAAGGACAATCCTTACGTGCTTTATGAAGAGTATCAGGCGGAAGAGGATGATCTTGACATTCCTGACATGCAGGATGAGCCTATAGATGTCTTTAAGGTGGATATGGGTATGATCCCTGATTCCAAGCGTGCTACACGCCATAGGAAGCTACAGAACCTTAAAGAGGATAGCCCTGAAAGAGTTCGTTCTGTCATTATCAATTACCTATGGAGGATAGCGGATAATGGTCATTGTTATGATTCAGCCGAGGAGATTTTGGCAGAACTCTATGACCATCCCCTAATCTATAAGAATGATATCAAACTGGATGATGACGCATTGCTGAAGCTAGACCAGGATTACAAGTCACACTTCATAGAGAAGCTTCATATTCATGATGTAGGTGAAGCCTTTTATTTTTACCTAAATGTCGTAAAGGATTCTGAGAAGCTCTTAAGCGGTATTGTAAATAAACTGATTGAGCGAGTAGGGCATGGCAAACAGGCCACAGACATTCAGTCACATATCTCAGAGAGTCTTAGGCTTCTCAAGGATATTATCAAGACACAAGGTGATAAAGACCACTTCTCAGAGGAGCGAAGATTGCTCTACAATAACATCTTTGATAAGTCGTTCTTCCTTCTCACCGGAAAGCCAGGTGCAGGTAAAACTTATGAGACAAGTAAGATTATAGAGCATTTGTATAATTCCGGAGAGGAGATTTTGGTTTTGGCTCCTACAGGTAAAGCCGCATTGCGTATTACTGAAAACATTAAGAGATATACTAAACTTACTGAGGTAGAGGCTGTAACCATTGATAAGTATATCTATGATAAAAAATTTGGTTGGATTTATGACGATTGGGAGTCTGCACTTGAGATACAGGATGAGGATAAAATCACTGTAGACAATCTAATAATAGACGAGTCCTCTATGTTAGACCTTAAGAAGCTCACTCTATTATTGTCTATTATTAAGATAAATGATAAGTACCCTAAGAGGATCATTCTGGTAGGTGATGAGAATCAGTTACCTCCTATAGGCCTTGGCAAGCCCTTCCATGATACTATAGAGTATATCCAAGGCTCATATAAGTACTCCGCCAGCAACTATATCAATCTTACATCTAACTGTAGACAGGAAAATGACCAGAACATCCTAAAGCTTGCGGAGGCTTTTACAGATAAGACTAGATGCTACGAAGAGGCATTTGAAATAATTGAAGGTGGTGAAGGGAAAAAAAGCGAAGGACTTTTTGTCTATAGCTGGAGCAACCAGACACAGCTCAATACTAAGGTTAAGAAAGCTATTGATGATGTCCTGAGTCTTGAGGATATTGACACTAGTCTGGACGACTTTGAACGGATAAACCAGATATTTGGTCTTTATGAAAATGGATATGTAAATCAACAAGATGGAAATTTTACTAGTAAGCTTAAACTTGAAAATTTACAGATTCTCTCACCTTATAGGACTGGTTATTATGGAACACTTGGCTTAAATAAGTATGCTCAATCTCAATTTAGATACCCTGATGAATATGGGAATGATAAGTATTTCAAACATGCGGATAAGATGATTCGCCTAAATAACTGGTATTGGGGAAAGGGGCAAAACAGGAGATTAGTTCTGTCTAATGGGTCTATAGGGATCACTAACATTGGGAAAGGCTATCAGAATTATTTTTTCAGAGATAGAGATAAGCCTTTTTGGAGTATAGACGATGAAGAAAATTTTGACTTAGCATATGCGATTACTGTCCATAAATCTCAGGGTAGCGATTTTAGGAATGTCCTATTAGTAGTACCCGAGAAGCAATCTCTACTGTCTAAGGAGCTTTTGTATACGGCCTTAACAAGGTCAAAGTACAGATTATTCATTTTCATCCAGGACACAGAAACTAACTTGCTGCTTAAGGCTAAGAACAACTCACACTTAATCCATCGCAACACATCTCTCTTTAATAACCCCAAAGACAATAGGGAGAAGTATAGTCCAGAGCATGGCGTTACAGTCGCTTCTAAGATTGAGTTTATAATCTATCAAGCTCTCTTGAAGAGTGGACTTAAATTTAAGTATGAGGAACCTCTAAAGTTGGATAAGCTCTCGTATAAGATACACCCTGACTTTACCATCATCCTCAGAGATGGAAAGAAAATCTTCTGGGAACACTTGGGGATGGTAGATACGAGAAAGTACTATAGGGATTGGCAAGACAGAAAGAAGAACTATGATGAACATGGGTACTCTGATGTACTATTGACTACTGATGACCTTAATGGGGTTAAAAACGAGAAAATATCAGAACTAATCGATCACATAAAGGAGCAGAATCTAAAGGCGACCCCTGGCAGTAAGTTTTCAAGTCATCATTATGAACTATATTAATTAGGTAATACTAAAGCCATGCAGGATAATAGCGGAGACATCTTATTGGTTATAGGCTTAGTCGGAATATGTATCTGGTTATACATTCTATTGAAGAAGGAACGAAAGGGAAGGGTGCAGCTTTCCCAGGAGAACACTAGGTTGATAGCGGATAATGCCGTTCTTGAGGCTAACCATTTAAAGTTTCAACTACAGCCTCATACTCTAAATAATATCTTGGCTAATCTAAAGGTCATAGCAAGCAAACTGAATAAGGGCCTTGATTCTCTCTCTGACACCCTTGACTATATTCTGTATAGTGGACACAGCCACTTAGTAAGTGTGAAAGAGGAGTTGGGATTTATAGAGAAGTACTTAGAGCTAAACGACCTCTTTATCTCAGGGATTGAATCAATTAAGATAGATGATAAAGAGGTAAACCGCAACTCTAAGTATTACACCGCATCATGTATACCACACTTGATAACCGCCTACTTCATTGAGAATGCCTTTAAGCATGGAGATATACACCATCCTGAGTTTCTGAGAATAAGCCTAAAGCTTACTGACAATACCTTCCAGATGACAGTGGTAAACAAAGTTCTAGTTAAAGCCAAAGAATCCAAGGGAGGTTTGGGATTAGACAATATGAAGAAGAGATTAGAACTACTGCTTACAGGTAAGTACGAGATACATACTGAATACACAGAGCAGGAGTATAAGTCTACATTAACAATAAAGCTTGGGTAATGGCAAAGTTTAAGGTAGCTATCTTAGAGGATGATCCAATTTTTTTAAAGGAGTTAATCGATAATTTGAAGCGGACTGAATTGATAGACTTAGTAGCTTGGGACACTACCTCGATAGGTTTTATTGACAAAGTTAATAAGGCCAGGCCTGATGCCCTGATTTTGGATATTCATCTAGCTGGAGATTCTAATACAGGAATAGGGGTAGCGCAGCTTTTACAACTACCTGTTTTGTTTCTTAGCTCACATAGAAGAAATTATTTAGAAGAGATAGATAGTTTAAAGCTGTTAGGGACATTTCCTGTAGATCAGCTTGGCAAGACACCAGATACAGAGAAGTTAAAGACTATGCTTACGACCTTCATACCTATCGTTAAGGACTATCAGAAGACCTTAGAGGTCAAGGTCAAGTTAAAGCCTAAAGGACGTGATGCTTCGTATTTCTATCTCTGTGATATTGCCTTTGTCAAATCTCTAAAGGGTACAGGCAATCACATAGTATTCTTTGTGAATCGTAAACCCATTGAGACAGCCGATTCCACTTTTGAGGAGTTTAGATCAAAAGGCTTTTCAGAGGACAAATTCTATAGATTTGGTAAGCCATACCTACTTAATATAGCTCACTCTGCGTATAAAGATGACAGCATTTCGATCTCCCATGTAGGTGAAGATGGTAAAACCCATACCTACTTAATTCCGGTACTAGCAGATAAACGAAAGGAAGTAAGAACTCTACTTACTAGCTAGTCTTAGTCCTTTTTTAGAGTTCATTACTTTTCATTAGAGATCATTACTCTCCACTAGCCTTTGTCTTAAAATGGATTTTCCTTTACATCATAAAACAAAAATTTATGAGTAAACAACCAAACCACAACGCAGACATTAAGAATGCCAACAAAGGTACAGACGGGACTAACAAGACCTATGACAAAGCACAAGGTAATAAGGGGCAGCAACAGAACCCCAACCAGGTGAAAACCACGCCTCCTAAAGTAGGCAAGTAAACCCTTACAGGTTTACCCCGAAGTCCTATCAAAACGGAGGGTGCGGATTGCCCAAAAGCATACAGAGTAAGCGTTAACCATAAAACTACCACAATGGACAAAGGTAAAGGAGGATGGCCTAGTACTACAGGCAATCCATCAGGAGGCGGAAGGGACAATAAATAGTCCTGCACAAAACACACAGAGGGGGGCTTAGGCTCCCCTTTTGGTCTTACCACCTTACTTGCCCTTCTTAGCTTCTTTGGGTGCAGGAAACAGGAATAGTTCATGTACTGGAACACCTAAGCATTCAGCTATCTTGAAGATATTTGACAGGCTGGTGCTAACCTCACCTCGTTCTATTCTGCCTATCTGCCTTAAATCAAAACCCGTTGCGTGTTCTAATTGCTCCTGAGTAATCAGTTTGGACTTTCTTATCTCTCTCATTCTTGCTCCAAACATTTTTACCCCTGCCTCATCCTTGTAGGACTTGCCCCTTTTCTTATCTGGCTTATTGGTTTCTGATTTCACATAGCTAAGAGACACTTTGAAGGATGATAATATTAGGTCATATTTGTCCTATTTATTATTTTTGAATTCATTAAATAACACCCAACAATGAAGTATATCCGTTATTTAGCTTATCTGACATTTGCAGTAATATTATCTATCCTGATGTGGGGAGGAGATGCTTCCCAAAGGTATATGAACCAAGGGGAAAGCCCTAGAGAAGCTGTCTTAAGGGGATTTGCTGAAATGGGACTTCGTGGCCTTTTAATAGGCATTGTTTTCATCGCTGCCAGCCTATTATTTAAGAAGAAGAGTAAAGAGGTTGGGCTTTTAGAAGAGGAGATTGCAGAGGAGGAAGATGATTTTGAGGAAGAAGCTATGTCGGTAAATAAAGCCCCTACAAATGGGTGGGTTCAGAAAACCATTCGCTTTATAATCGGAGCACGGTACTATCTATATATCATTGCGCTGATAATACTAATAGTGGTAGGTGTATATGCGTTAAAGCCCCTTGTGTTTTCTATCAGAACCCATACAACTAACGTGTACGTTTGCCCAAACACAATGGAGATGAATAGATGGACTCATGTTTATCACAAAGACCCGACTTGTGCCACATTGCAGCATTGCACAAGTGATATTATGTATATAAGCGAGGATGAAGCTATTACAAAATATCACAGAAAGCCTTGTCCTGTATGTATTAAATAGGGTATCTAGTAGTAGCAAATTTCTCAAGATATATCCCCCCTGTAACTAGCTGCTAAACCACCCCCTGGCTCTCATATTCTGGGGGGACTATCCCCCCTGTCTTAGAATCCAGAAAAAACCACCAACAGCCAGCACCGATTTTAAAACCATTAGTCCTGATCTATAGGGTCATAACAACCATGTCTATGATATAATAAGAATCGCCTAACCCCAATGCAGTGTTGCCGGAGCATTGAGGTGGGCGGTTCATGGATACACATTTTACATTAGTTCACGTACCTAACACAAATTCATTAACTCCAAAACAAACATCATGGAAAAATTGGAAGAGCAGATCAAGGAAAGAGAAGCAACTTACATAAAGGTTGTACAGGCCATCATAAATCAGGAAGGTACGGACAGAACCAAGATAGCACTCATTTACCGCCAATACATAAAATGTACTTTGGCTATCGAAGATATGGTTGTCGATGCACAGATGACTTTGCCCCAGCCAGCAGGGCAGTGACAAGTCAGCATGCTCCATCCTGCATTTATAAGGTTATTTGCCAAGTTCTTGGACTGATTTTAGCAGGATAATAAACAAAAGCGGTTGAAGAATTTGGTATAAAGAGGCTGTTCTGCTGGAAGGACAGCCTCTTTTAACGTATGCTAGCCCAAACCACCACTTGAGGGTATAAAAAGCAGATTATTTTGATTCAGGACGAACTTGGATTTTGCGTTTTATCTATAGCATTTTCTTAAGTTTTTGAGACTGAAATAACCATCTAGAAAATAGGCTTAAGGCTCAAACCCAGTGTTTACGTTGCCAGCCCCTCCCAAAGAGGCCTCAAAACATACACTTATAGCATTTTCTAATTTTTTAGCCCCCTAAGCTCCCCAAATAACAACCTTACTCTGAACATTATTTATTAACCATTAAATCCAACAAAATGGAATTTCAACTACATCAGGCCAAGCGAAGCAAGGCCAAGATCAAGGTCGGGCTGCAAGGTCCATCCGGCGGAGGTAAGACCTACTCCGCATTACTATTAGCCAAAGGACTGGTAGGGGACTGGTCTAAGATCGCTGTGATTGACACAGAGAATCACAGTGCAGACCTTTACAGCCACCTTGGCAACTACAATGTGCTACACCTCGAAGCACCCTTCACGCCGGAGAGATACATCTCTGCCATTGAAGCTTGCGAGAAGTCCGGCATGCAAGCTATTTTGGTAGACTCGATCAGTCATGAGTGGGAAGGGACAGGCGGCATCCTAAGCATTCATTCTACGATGGTAGGCAACAGCTTTACCAACTGGTCTAAGCTCACACCGCGCCACAATGATTTCATACAGAAAATCCTACAGAGTCCGGCTCACATCATAGCTACGATAAGGACAAAGCAGGACTATGTACTTTCTGAAAAGAATGGTAAGCAGGTGCCGGAGAAGATAGGCCTTAAAGGAGTGACGAGAGAGGGTATGGATTACGAGCTGACCATAGTCTTTGACATCAATATCAATCACCAGTCCAGAGCCTCTAAGGATAGGACAGGCCTATTTGATAAAGTGCCGGAGTTCGTCATAACTGAAAAGACAGGTGAAAGAATACTGCTATGGTGTAACCATACCATCACTCAGGATGAGATGAAGAAGGAAATAAACTCATGTAAGTCAATAGAGGCCTTGACTACCCTCTATCATGGCTACCCTGAGTACCAACAGAGCCTCAGTGATGAGTTCACCAAGAAGAAACTTGCCTTAAATTCCGTAACCTCTAAAGCAAACAAGAATGGAGCAACTAGCAGTGTCAACTAATCCAACAGAGGATGTCAGTGATATATCCCAAAGTACAAGCTTCATAGAGGCCAACACTATCGCCTCGACCTTGGAGGAAATCAGGAACAGGCATATCATACCAGTCTTTACCAAAGACAATGAAACGGCGATTTCCCACACAGAATTTGTGGAGACCGCCTTAGATATAGCCAAAGACTACTTTCATGGAATGAGTGTAACAAGCCCTGTGATTCGCCTTAGCCATCCAGTTAAGGGTAGAATACCGGAGGCAAGGAACAAGCAAGCCAAAGACCTGCTAGATCACGAGAAGTCTCTTTACTATGAGAGGATGGCTTTCATGTTTGAAGTACCGGAGATAAGCCGTGAGATCAATGGGAATAAGCTAAGCCTGTCCATAGGTGGAGTCAAGGCCTACAATGAGGACAATCTGTACAACAAGAAAGGCAGCATTGAACACTTCAAAATCTTCATTGGGTTTCAGAACAAGGTATGCCTTAACCTCAAAATCTGGACAGATGGTCTAAAGGATGATGTCAGAGTGATAGACCTTGACGGCCTAGGTAAGAACATACGCCAACTGATAAGTGGCTTTGATGGTGAGGCACAGATACAACAGATGCAGGAGTGGACTAGCTACCACCTGACAGAGCACCAATTCGCTCAGTTAATAGGAAAGGCGAAGCTCTACCAGTTCCTTAGCACTCAGGAGAAAAAGCAGATTCCGCCTTTCCAGTTCCTTGACTGCCACCTGAGCACTATAGCCAAAGACTACTACTCTAATGAATCCTTCTGTAGAGATCAAGACGGCAATATCAATCTCTGGAATCTCTATAACCTGTTTACAGGGGCTAACAAGTCAAGCTACATAGATAAGTTCCTTGAGAGAGGATTAAACGCCTCAGAGTTTATTACAGGCCTAAATCAGGCCATCAAACACAAGGAAGACTTCTGGTTCCTCAATTAAACCGACACCATAGACGCTGATGAGTTTTCTTAGGCATCTACTCGTGGTGGGTTTGGGATAGGTGAAGATTGAAACGCTCAATGGCAGGGCAAAGCGGAATAGGCTCTGCTGGAGAGCACCCTACAGGAATAGCTCTGCCGACTGGTGCGGTCAGGGGATGAATGAAATACTTCATCCCCTTTATTTATTTGGTTTGTATGCCCTCAAGACAGTTATAGAATAAAGATTTGTTAAGGATAGGATTTTTATAGCTTTGGATAAAACTCAAACAATGGAACACAATCTGAATGTATCTTCTATTATTACTGCTATTCTGGCTGCTGGATTATGGCTTGGAAGTGCTTTAGTCAGGATACCTTCTAATGTTGGTATCCACGATATTATTAACTTCCTTTTTATTGGAGTTAAAGATAATGAAGCGTCTTCCAATACGCCTGCTACGGGTAGACAAGTAGGAGAAAACTTAATAATTCAAGACAATATGCCTGAGAAGGTAGGCGACCTTTTGGCATCCCTAAAAAAGCAAAGTTGTCTAAGTGCTTTTGCCGCATTCTTTGCAGGAATATCAGCAATATGCCAAGCAGTAGCAATGTATATTCACAAATAAAAAGCCCTAACCTTAGATTTTGATTGTTGAAAGTCGATCAATCTATTTCTAAAATTAGAGCCTTGCCTTACCTGATCTTAATAGATACTTTAAAGGACTTTCCTTTTTTCTCTATCTTGATACTTGGCTTTAATACCAGTAAGACAGAAAGGATAAATACAGTCATTGTGACTCATTTTACTCACCTTCAATTCGCATAAAGGTTTCCCTTCTATGCTTAATGTAAATCTATAAAATATACGATATTTTGCAATAATAAGGCCCCGTGAGGGGCTTATAATATGCTGAGTCTAGGCTTGGGTTTATTTGATGATAAGCATTCGCACCATCTATTGTCATCATGCGGGTTAAAGCACTAGGATTATTAGTTAAGACAAAAGTACTTTTCATTTTGAAGATTTTGCTGCGAATGCCTACCCTGCTTACCCGGTAAGAAATGAGTAGAGAGTTACGAGTAAAGAATTATATTTCCATATCTCACTACTTGTTTACAAGTCATTTATGAATCCTTGTTGCCCTTTTGTTGCCCACATCGCTGAAACCTTTGTAGATATTGGGTTCGGCATTTTCTGTATCGGAAAGTAGCCTCACTGACACTCATCGGAAGGATTTAATCCTTCTTTATCCATAGTCAATTCGGCCTTCCCGTTCGGGAATGTAACTATCCAAATACTATCATAATCACCCCCCGGCCAGTTTAAATTTTCATTAATGCCAAAAGCATGAATGATGTCGGCTATGACACTGTGCTCCCACACCACTAGCACTGTCCCTTTTTGAGCTTTGATCGCAGCAGCTATACCTGAGATATCCTTTTCATCAAACTTACTGTTGATGGTCAGATTATATCTGACAGCGAGTGGCACGACGGTCTCAAACATCCGTGCATGTGCTGTTTTGTCGCCCATTTTGAGCGAAGGAACATAAGTAAAATCGGGAATACCAAATTTACTTTGGATCACACCCGGCAGTTGCAATGATCTATTAAGCCCCTTACAGGTCAGGTTGCCGCCATTCTCCGGCTTCTCCCCATGCCGGATAAATATCACCCTCAAATCATTTTTTGAAGTAGTGATTGATTGGCTCCAGGCACTGAATGGAATCACCCACGTAAGAGAGAATAAAAAGATGATTATGTTTTTTCGCATGATACTTATATTAATACAAAGAAAACAGAAATAGGACAACTAACTAAGTTTAATAATATAGAGTTAGAAGTATGCCAAATGCAGGATCAAACCCCTTATACATCTCAAAAAAACACCATCCGTAAGGCTGATTACTTAATCATTGTTTAACGCTCCCATAACATACACGTCAATTTTTCCTTACACTTTTGCGGCCGTTAGACATGACTTATATCATATCGATTTTTACTTGTTTATAATTCTAAATTTTCATTAAAATGAAAAAAATTCTTTTTCTCTCATTGTTATTCTCCAGCATGATCCTATTAGGTGGATGCCTCAAAACACGCACTGAGAATATTGCATATTTTCTCGCACATCAGGTTAGTACCAGTGACACGATCGGTTCACTATGCATCAACGAATTTTGCGCGCGCGGATCCAATTACCTGGCAGATGAACTTAACATAAAGTCCGATCACTGGATAGAACTATACAACAGGACATCCAGCACGATCTATTTTGATTCTACTAATTTTTACTACTCCAATGATAGTACAATCCATACGATCTCAGGTATGACAAAGTTGACTTATTATTCTGTACCGGCGAAAGGCTGGCTAGTAATATTTGCAGATGATTCTGATAGGGTAGTAACTCCTGCACAGGCACAAGCTATAAACCCTGCTTTTACCACCGGCCATATACATGTGCCGCATATTAGCAAACAAGGTGGATTCATTGGTCTATATAGTTACACCCCGGCTACTTCTACACTCACCACTCTTACAGCATATTCCTATGACAGTATTACCTCAGCATACTCCGGTGGTAGCTGGGGGGTATATCAGGATGGCAGCGGCAACTGGAATCAATATATCCCAGCCAAAGCCACACCAGATGCGGCAAATGCCACCCCGTAATTCACTGCAAATACAAACCTTAATCCAAGAATAGTCTAAATCAAATTCATGAAAAAATACTTGTTACTTTTTTTACTGGTTCCTCTCTTTAGTTTCAAAGGCGAACCTGTATTCCCCCACTATAAAAAACTAAAACCTTTTTATAAACATGATCTCAAAATAGATGAGCCCTCCGATATATGCATGAGCTCTGATGACCCTTCACATTTCTATGTAGTAGGAAACAGGGGTAATATATGTATGATAGACAGCAATGGCAAAGTACTTAGCAGCACCAAACAAGATGGTGGTGACTATGAGGCCTGCTGTGTCAAAGATCATCAACTATATGTCATGGACGAGAGCATGCGCAGACTATATGTCATGGACGAAAAGGATCTTAAGATTCGCAAAACCATGCAGATACCATATGCAGGAGCAAGGAATAAAGCTTTCGAAGGAATCACTTACATACCTTCTCAAAAAAAGTTCATACTCGTGATCGAAAAACCAGCTGTTATTATTGAACTGAATGAACAGCTCCAGGTGATCAACGAAATGCGCCCTAAAGGCATGTGGGAGTTATCAGCCGTAACCTATCATGACAATTTCCTCTGGCTGCTCAGTGATGAGGGCCACAAGGTAATGAAGGTAAATCCTGATAACTACGAAATAGTAGAGCAATGGAATGTACCTGTGGTCAATCCGGAAGGTATATCCTTTGATGCCAATGGCAACCTACTGATCGTGAGTGATGACCTTGGGAAACTTTATAAATTCAAAATCCAATAATCTAATGAAGAGAATATCAACCCTACTTATATCTTTTGCTCTTTTACTACCCGCTTTCAGTTTTGCTCAGGGGCATACTTTTACTTCCGGCAATACCTCTATGGAGATCAGCGGATATGTTATTGCATTCTACGCTTATGAACCTAATACGGCAGGTCAAAAGACAACTGGTGACCATAATCTTTTTGACCTTGATGATGCACGTTTGCAGTTTAACGGTATGACCAAAGGAGACCATGGAGCTTTCAAATGGGAAGTAGAAGTAAACTTTGCTACCGTCGCCGAGCTGGCAATAGATGGTATCAGCAAGATCAAAGATGCACCTCTGACCGAAGCGCATGTCACCTATATAAATCCGATCGTCAATATTGAGATGGGTTATTTCAAGCTCCCTTTTTCTCCAAACTCAATGGCAGATAAGCTGGGTAGTGCGTTTCTGGATCGCCCTCAAATGTCAGATGGGGATTATTTCAACCGCCGCGACGCTGGTGTATTGCTTCTCAAAGATTTTTGGCACCAACGTATCACGCTCACAGCGGGTGCGGTGAGCGGCATGGGAGAGCAGATCCTGCTGGGCAAAGGGGCCACTAATGGCCAGCCATCTTTTGTCGGACGCGTTCAGTTTTCAAATGCCTACTATCGTGATGATGAGGAAATCGATTACAGAGACGTACAAAAACCTGTCTTTAGGATAGCAGGTGACGTGATGTATGATAAGAATACTGTTTTTTCCGGAGAAGGTGATAATCTGGTCAATATATCCAATGTAAAAACAGTAGATGGTTTGAAAGTATCTTACGGTATAGATGGAGGCTTTATGTGGAGGGGATTCTCTGCAATATTTGAGTTGGAAAATGCCTATATAAAACCCAATCAGGCTGCCGCTAACACGTTAATGCTGCCACAGTACAACACGCAATATTTTATAGACGGAGGTTATTCAGCCGGTGTGAATTATTATAACAGGGCTTTGATGTCTGTATTCTCCATACGCTATAGCAGTTTCAGAGAGTGGGACCTCAGTGCGGGCAATGAGCGGGCTACCCTTGCATTTGCATATAATTTTGTTTACAGGCCATACAATCTAACATTCAAGGTACACTACGGTTATTATTTCAAAGAACCTGACACTGGTTACAAATGGGATAATGACCACTTCAGGGCAGGTATACAGTGGGTATTCTAAAACAACTAAAACTGATCAATAAACATTTTTTCACTATTCACGAAAAACAAACATCATGAAAAAAATCTCTATCACTACACTCCTTTTGCTTTTGTCTGTATGTGCTTCATATCAGGCTTCAGCACAGATCACACTCTACACACAGAATTTTGACAGCACATTGGCCCTACCAACCGGATGGTACGCTACTCCGAACTCCTGGTATATAGATAGTTCTTCGGGCAATGCTTCTTCCGGGTATACAGGAGCTAGCGGGCTAAATAACATCGTCGTAAAAGATTCTACCACCACTCCTGGTATCGATACGCTGATCACATCGGGCATATCTACCTTGGGATTTGATAGCATCACTGTAGAGTGGGGAAATCGCTTTTCCAAACACTTTGCTGACTCCGGTAGTAGTGTGTCTTTATACTGGACTGTCAACGATACTACCTGGACTAATGTAGTATTCACCGAAGATTCAAACAATAGCACATGGGAGCTTGATAATGCTGCTACTCCGATCCTTCTCCCATCTGGTGCCGCAAATCATGCCTCACTGCGTCTGATGTATATAGCAGATATTCATTTCGGACCATCTGGTACCTATCGTATAGATGACCTGACAGTAGCCGGAGATTCACTGCACTCTACTGATACGACCACAGGTATCATCAATATAGTTGACAATGGATTTGCAAGAGTATATGTCAATAGCAATTCAAACATCAATATCTCTGCCACCCAGCCTCTATCTGAAGCTGTAAATATAGACATATATGACCTCACAGGCAGACTGATCACTAAAAGAAACATGGATTCACAAAATATCACGATCAATGGCGGCGATCTGTCAAAAGGCATGTATCTCGTCAAAGTATCTGATCACAATAATAGTTTAGTCACTAAAATACTGATCAAATAACGCCAGTAAACTAGCTTAATATTTCAATGAATAGCCTGCATTTAGCAGGCTATTTTTTTTAAAAAAATTATGCTGGAATGTTCGTTTAGTAGCCTTTTTGTAGACATAATATATATTAGCCATACTTTGATTTATATATTAACAAGTTATATCAACAACAGTATTCAATTTATTGATTATCAATAAATTGAAAATAGTCCGGAAGCTAATCAATGTTATTATTCCGACATTAATATTATCATAACATTCCAGTAATCATGACATAATCAAGTTTGGTGATTTTCGCAGCACTAAAAATGAAGGATTTAACCCCTAATAAGTTCTTCATTATGAAACCCAAATCCTACAATTATGAAGAAATCCATTCTGATACTTTTTGCAAGCTTTTTATTTATTGCAAATACAAGCCTAAAAGCGCAATCACTCTATGGCAGTGATGCTACTGTTTTCACCTGGAACACAACTGCTACCAATAAGGTCTGGAGTCTTGCTACCGGAGGTCCATATACCGCATCGGCCTGGCCGGCAGCCGGCGGGTATACTGCTGTATTTGAAGGTACAGCAGGTACAGTCAATGTGGGAACTGCAGTATCAGCTACAGGCCTTACATTCAGTAAGAGCAATTATATTCTTAGTGGTAGCAGTACTATCTCACTCACAGGCTCGACACCCACCATCACTACGAGTACAGCAGGACCGACTGTCAATCTCAACGCACCTATCTCTTGCCCGAGCGGATCTGTCATGACGATCACCTGGACAGGCGCTACCAGCAATCCGATATATAACATAGGCAGTGGTACTAATGCAATAGGCGGTGGTATAAACGTGGTGAAGGCGATAGTACTCGATGGCAACTGTGCCAGTGGTAGCGCATTTGGTACATCAGGCAATGCCGGTACTATCACATTCCAACATGCTGCGACGGGCTCATCTATTACAAATTTCAATACAGCCGGTGCCAATAGCAACACTGTTTACAATCCGATCGCATTGAACTCAGGGGGATCGCTCCCATATAATATCAGCCTGGGTGCGACTAAGGGCGGTACAGGTCTCATTTATACTATCAAATATGCAGGCGCTATCTCCGGGGCATCCGATGTCTTTCTGGGTAATGGTTTCAGCGGTGCAGGTGGTGCTGCTGCGACAATATTCTCCAGTAGCAGCAATACATATACTGGTAAAACGATCTTTAATCCCAGCACAGGCGGATACTTTCAGTGCGGTGTTGCAAACTGCTTTCCTACTTCTACACAATTTGTATTTGGCGAAGGAACAGCTACCGGTGCCAGCCCGTATGGTGCTGTCGACCTGAATGGTTACAGCCAGACACTAGGATCACTGGAGTCAAATTTTAATGCAGCCCTCACCGGAGCACAGGCTATCACTAATACGTCTGCTACTGCAGCTACTATTACCATCGGTGGCGGTGCAAATAATAGCGCTGCCTACGCAGGAATCATAGGCGCTGAATCATACAGTACCATCACTACTACTAATAACAATATTTCTGTGGTAATGAATAACTCCAGCGGTACAGAGACATTCTCCGGGGCAAATACATTCACCGGAGGCCTTACACTTACTGCAGGAACTGTAGTAACAGGGGTAGCAAATGCTTTTGCAGCAACTATGCCAGTTGTATTCAACGGTGGTACACTAAAAAGCGGCACTACTACAGGCAATACCCAATCAGTTGGGACAATCACTTTAAATAACAACTCAACACTCGCTTTAGGCACAGGTTCTCACTCCGTGACATTTAGTGGTTTAGGCACATTCACCAGCGGCAAGACCCTGACTATTCAAGGATGGACAGGTACTGCAGGAGGAAGCGGCACAAGCGGAAAAGTCATCATAGGTGGCACAGCCTTGACCACTGCGCAATTGGCACAAATTTCATTTTCAGGATACACACCGGGTACCGCCTATCAACTGGGTACGGGTGAGATCGTTCCCCTGTCATCTACACTTACCGCATCACTCTCTCCTGTCAGCCCTGCTTCTGGTAGCGAAACAGCCGGTACGACATTCACGATCACAGTGACCACTTCGGGCAATACTTCTACAAGTTCCACTGTAGCATATTCTATTTCGGGTATTCAGGTTACGCAGTTAGCATCTGGATCACTCACAGGTACTATCACCATACCTTCAGGCAGCAATACAGGTTCTACCACCATCACAGTGCAGAATGACAATATCTATGAAGGTGCAGAAACTGGTACAGTATCTATCAGTCTTCCGACAGGTAGCATAGCTACAGCAAGCAGTGGTTCAGTCACCTTTACTCTGACAGATGATGCCATATTCTACTGGAATGGAGGTACTACACTACCTCTCACAGGCCCTGCTACAGGAGGCACAGGCACATGGTCTGCTACCAATGCATGGATCGCGCCTGTGAATACTGTCTCAGGGACACCTGAGACATGGGCAGATGGATATGAGGCATATCTGGGAGGAACTGCAGGCACTATCAGTCTGAGCACTAGTCCAAGCCCATCGAGCATCAGCGTCAATACAGATGGCTATATAATTACGCCAAACAGTACTACTGCTGAGACACTTTCAGGTACTATCTCGATAGCTGCAAGCGATAATTTAACTATCAACGATCCTACTCAGAGTGGCACTACCAATGGCAGGACCCTCACTTATACCGGATCAGGCATCAGTGGAGGCAGCGGGTCTAGCCTTACTATCGGAGGCGCACAGGGTGCCAGCACTACAAACTATTCATATTTACAACTTCAGCCATCCACTTCAGCAGGATGTACCATATCTGTTCCAGTCATCATGAACGGCACAGGTACAGGAGGATATGTCTCTACTACTATTAATGCTGGTACGGGTACCACGGCAACACTCTCAAGCGGTATTCAAATTGCCAGTACCAATGTGGCTACTGTAGTGGTCGGAGCTAAATCAGGCTGGACAATGACCGTCAACGGTATAACAGGCGGTTCAAGCAACGCATCGCCAGTACTGATCTCAAACACTCCTGCCGGTAGCGGCAAAGGAACTTTCATTTTTGAAGGTACGAGCAATTATTACGGTACTACATATTTAGGAACAAATACAGGCGGTATAGTTCAATGCAGTGGAGCAAATAGCCTTTCGCCTAATTCAGTACTGACTTTTGGTGCCCCATCTACATCAGCACAGGGACCTAATCTTGATTTGGGCGGTGCAGATCAAACTATTGCCGGCCTGGCCAGTTTGACTGGTGCGACCGGAGAAATAAATAATAGCGGTACCAGTGGCATTGCAACCCTGACAATAAATCAGTCCACCAATACGACTTTCGGTCTCAGGATCATCGATAGCACAACTGGTGGCAAAACCGCTGTGGTCAAATCAGGTATTGGTACACTTACTATTACAGGGCTGAATACCTTTACAGGAGGACTGACTCTCACAGGAGGTACTCTTCAGGAAGGTGCGGCTGGAAATTTACTGGCCAATACTCTACCGATAACTTTCAATGGAGGGACATTTAGCACAGGCGCTACTACAGGGTATACAGAAACAGTTGGTGCTTTCAACCTAAGCGATAACTCAACTTTAGCTTTAGGTACAGGGTCTCACTCACTTACCTTCAGTAGTTTGGGCACCATGTCCAGTGGCAAAACTCTTACCATCTCCGGATGGCAGGGTGTAGCTGGCAGCTCTGGGACAGCGGGACAGGTTTTTATTGGCAGTAGCCAGATACTAAGTGCCGGTCAGTTAGCACAAATTACTTTCTCAGGCCATTCAGCAGGTGCAGTACAGCTTAGTACCGGTGAAATAGTTCCGTTTCTGTCCTCTATTGAGGCAGATCTCACACCGGTCAGCCCCGGCACAGGAAGCGAAGCAGCTGGTACCACATATACTATCACGGTAAATACCACCAGTGCGGTTTCAACTGCTTCTACAGTGACATACACCATCACTGGGATCCAGGCCAGTCAGCTGGCGGCGGGCTCATCACTCACAGGCACTATCACTATACCTGCAGGCAGCACTAGTGGTTTCGTCACTATCACAGTTCAAACCGATAATATTTTAGAAGGTACTGAGACAGGCACTGTATCTATTAGCTTGCCAACTGGTGATATCGGCGTAGCGGGTATCGGTACAGCCACCTTTACTCTACTTGATAATGTTACCTTCTACTGGAATGGAGGTACACCAACCAATAACCCCGCTACAGGTGGTATCGGCACATGGTCTACTGCTAATGCCTGGATCGCACCTATCAACAATGGCACAGGTGCATCTCATACGTGGACAGATGGCTATCCTGCATATCTGGGAGGAACTGCCGGCACTATCAGCCTGGGCGGTGCGGTAAACCCAAGCAGCATTAGCGTAAATACCTCAGGCTATGTCCTTACACCAAACAGCACAACAGCTGAAACATTATCAGGAACCATCTCGATAGCCGGAGGTGATAATTTAACTATCAATGATCCTGCGCAGAGCGGTACTACCAATGGCAGGACCCTTACTTATACAGGATCAGGCATCAGTGGTGGCAGCGGATCTACCCTTACTATCGGTGGTGCACAGGGTGCCAGTACTACCAGCTATTCTTATTTACAGCTTCAGCCATCTACTTCAGCCGGATGTACTATATCAGTACCTGTCATTATGAACGGTACAGGTACAGGAGGCTATGTGTCTACTACTATCGATGCCGGTACAGGAACTCTGGCTACGCTCTCAGGCGGTGTTCAGATCGCCGGTACAAATATTGCTACTGTAGTGCTCGGAGCAAAATCGGGATGGAATATGATAGTCAACGGTATCATATCTCCGGGTGGCTCATCCAATACATCTCCCGTACTGATCGCGAATACTCCGGCAGGTAGCGGCAAGGGTGGTTTTACTTTTGAAGGTACAAGTAATTATTACGGGCCTACATATTTAGGAAATAATGCTGGTACAATAGTAAAGTGTGCAGCAGCCAATACATTATCACCATATTCAGTGATGACCTTCGGATCGCCATCTACTATAGGGCAAGGTGCTGATCTCGATCTGGCGGGTTCAGATCAAACTATCGGAGGTTTATCAAGTCTGACCGGGGCTACAGGCGAAATAACCAATAGTGCTACCAGCGGTACCAACACTCTGATAGTAAATCAATCGACAACTACGACCTACGGGCTCAGAATGATCGACAGTACTCTCGGTGCAAAAAATGCATTGACCAAATCTGGGACAGGCATTCTTACAATGACTGGTATTAATACTTACACCGGTGCTACTACTGTCAGCGGAGGTTCACTGTTTGTAAATGGAGGTCTGTCCGCAGCCAGTGCAGTCACTGTCGCAGCAGTTGGTACTATAGGCGGAAGCGGCACAGCAGCCGGAACATTGTCACTCAGCGGAACCGTATCGCCGGGAGCTGGTATCAGTCCTTCAGCAGGAAACCTAACCACAGGAGCACAGACCTGGAATGATGGTGCCCTATACAAATTTGATGTATTAAATGTATCGGGTACTGCGGGTACGTCTACTACTTGGGACCTATTGACCAGTACTGCTGCAGTAGATGTATCTACTGGAAATTATACGATCGACCTGACTGGAAATCCAACAGGATTTAGCAGTACATCATCATATAGCTGGACTTTTCTCACTGCTGCGAGCATCACCGGATTTAGTTCTTCGAGGTTTACAATTTTGACCACCAACTTTACACCTGCTTTCAGCGGAGTATTTTCAGTATCACAGGTCGGCAATACTTTAGTCATAAAATACTGCCCTCCGGCCACCGCATCCAATACAGGGCCATATATACCCGGCCAGACCATCAGCCTGACATCAGGTCCGTCAGGGCAGACCTCCTATGCATGGTCAGGCCCTAATAGCTTTACGTCATCAACAGAAAACCCTACCAGGGCCAGTGCTTCTTCGATCATGACCGGTACCTATACCGTGACCATCACAGGTTCTAACGGATGCAGTGATACTGCCAATACTTTTGTGTCTGTCAATGCCCTCGGAGATTATGTCTGGACCGGAGGTGCAGGTACTAGCGTCTGGACGACCACTACCAACTGGAGCCCTACCTCTCCTGCAGGT